>Ga0082207_1000007_pt1 | contig 146401 bp, 142 predicted proteins | sample LakMenEpi10Aug09_FD_71540 | JGI IMG/M metagenome (GOLD analysis project Ga0082207, IMG submission 71540) | reverse complement strand
TATCGTAATACCATAAAACTAGAAAATGATACACCTAATAAACTTAATGAAGAAATTATCACAGTATTTAAGAGATTAGTCCAATCACTTCCTGGTGATTTTAGTAAACAAGCAAAGCAACTTATTCCTGAACCTAATTTAGAAACAAATATTAGCTATAGATTCCAGGAAAATATAGAGGGATTTTATAATTCTAATCAAGAAGTTTCCAGAGAAAATATAATTTTAGCAGTTGAAGAAACAGAAGCGTTACATAAATTTTTTGATGGTAATCCTCAAGATCATTTTATCAAAGAACTTCCACAAACCGAAAAAATTCAATTAAGAAAAGTTCATGAATCAGCAGTTATAGCCAGTTTAAATTCTGCTCAAACCGGAAAAATTAATGTTATTGCTTTAGAAGGAAATCCCGGAATTGGTAAAACTACTGCGGTGGTGAAGTTTCTTGAAAAACAATCTGAAGGTTTTATGTTTTTATATATCAGTCCGCGAGTCGTCATTAATCGAGATGTGACTGATAAATTAGCTAGAAACAACGGAAATTATAGTGGTATTTCGACTCTAACAACAAATGCAAATTTGATTAATTTAGCTCCTAAATGGTACAAAGAAAAGTATAATTCACAACGTTTTATTGATAGTGCTGTAGTTTTTGATGGGGTTGAAAATCTTAATCTTCCTGATGGTAAAACCATCTTTATTACCCCTGCACAAGAACATGAAATTGATGCTAAAATTGTATCTGCTACTAAAGCTAAAAATGCTCTCAACGAACGAGATTATAAAATAGAATCAATCCGTCGTCCAGGAGTTTTAAAAACCCTTGCAACTTCCGCTAGAAAATTACTGGAAGTTAACCCGAAAATTAATCAATTAGTCATCACTGCTGCTACTCAAGGTTATCGTTCTCTTGATAATAAAACCACAATTAATGCTCTGGAAGAGTTATTTAAAAGTAAAGCTGATAGCAAACCAGGAATAAGAGAACGTTCGGACTTTTCTCAGCGTATTCCTACTATTATTGTCATGGTTGATGAGGTAACAGGTGATGGTGCAGGAGCGTTATTTGTGCATAAGTTAGAAGAATGGTTACATAAACAATTTATTGAATATTTTCAGGGAAAATCACCCTTTAAAGTTATCTTAATTATGGCTGATGCTTCTTTGAGTAATGAAGTAATTTTAAATAATTATCTAAGTCATAATAAAGCTCCTGATAAAGTTTTATTAAGTAAAAGTAGAGGTAATGAACCTTTTAGAATGACAGGAACTAATGTGAAAGTTGGACTTAGAAAATATCCAACTGTACATATTATGACTAATAGTTATCCAGCTTCTCAACTTACAATCGAATATAGTATGCAATTAGCAAAAGTTACACCTGGATTAGCAAAAGATGGTAGAAAACAAACTATTCGGCAAGCAATTCGAGGAACATTAGATGCAGAAAATTTAAATAATGCTTATAAAGAAATTGCAAATGGGTTAAAAGAAGGAGCAGAACAATTGATTTTCTTTGCTCAAGATAAAGCATTTCTCAGACAATTAAGAAGTAGGTTAATAGAAGGAAAAGATGCTCTTTGTAAAAGTGAAGATGTAGCAATTTTAGATCACAGTATACTTCCTCATGAACGATTAGAATTAGTCAAAGAAAATACACGAGATAAAAAACGAGTTTTCTTAATGACTTCTTCCGGTGCTAGAGGTGTTTCTTTTCCGAAAACTGACTGGATAATTGCCACAATTCCCCGATTTAATATTGAATCTGCTTTAATGGAAGTTGCACAACTTATTTATCGTGGTAGAGGAATGTACACAGATTCAGAAACAGGATTACAAGTTTCTGGAGATAATAAAAATAGACGTTTGGTAATGTTGATTAATGATTGTATTATTAAAGATGATATTGAAGATAATACTGAGGATAAAAAAAGAGATTTTACTAGACGTTGGTTACGTCAATCTAGTGATTTATTAACCTTATTAATGATGTTACGTTCTACCATTTACACCCGCATTAAAGGTGATGCTGGCTTGAAAAAACAAAAGATTGCATTTGTTCCAGTTGGTTCTATTGGAGATGAAGAATTATTGCATTTAATGTCTGATGATCTGCAGAGTTTTTTACAAGAAGCACGAGTTTTTATTTATGATGATCACTCGGATGATCATAAAGGTACAGTCAAAAGAACTCAGCAGTTAATACAAGAAATATTTGCTAATTTTAAATTAGAAGGTCGTGCACCAGATAGAAATACTAGATCTTATACTGAGTATCACACTTTAGAAGCATTTGTCCAAGTGGTTTCTAAAAATTCTAGTCAGTTATTACCATCTTTAGAAAATACAGATTTAATCATTCCTGAAAATTTAACTTGTATTGGTACTTTCTGGATAGAAGATTGGGGAAAAAGAAAAATAGGGGAAACATTCACTTTTGAAGGATGGCGTAAAAATACTGGCAGAAAAATTGATGAACTTTTAAGCAAACTCTGGGTTATTTGTAATGAAAAATCTGATTTTCCTCCTAAACTTAAACGTCCAGCGCGAGAACTATATATAATTTTAAAGCAAGAAAAAGAAGCATTAACTCAAGAATATTCAACATTGCAAAATTTACAAACAGAAAATATTATTGTGAGTATTCCTTTAGACTATCCCCATTTTTGGCACAAACAAGAACTAGATACTCCAAAACAGAGACTAGAAGACCCAGAATCATGGCAGAAATCTCTAGGAAAAACTTTAACACCACAAGGTTTAGTAATGCCTGTAATAGCTAAATATGATGGTATTCCTTGGGTTGCTGTAGCAGGTAGAAAAGTTTTTGATCAATTGGAAACTACTTTTAGCGATCGCTATTTTATGATATCTAGTGAATTAAATTTACTCAATACTATTTTATTAGAAGATAATCTATAATCATCAGATATCCGCTACATATCTAGCGGGCAAGATGCCCGCACCACAAGAGTTTCATGATATACTAATAAAAAATACGAGGTGAATTCTCATGCTAACCATCGCACCAGTTCACTCCCACCGCGCTATACTCGCTAATATTTCTTGGCACACTTTTGAAACCATTTTAACAGAAATGGGCAATCATCGCGCTACCCGTCTAGCCTACAACCAGGGAACACTAGAAATTATGACTCCTTTAATGCCTCATGAACATAATAAAAGACTGATAGAAAAGCTCATTGATAATTTAGCAGAGGAACTTAATCTTAATATTAAAAGTACAGGCTCAGTGACTTGTAAACGTCAAGATTTAGCCAAAGGTGTAGAACCAGATTCTAGTTTTTACATCCAAAATGAACCGATAATGCGAAATAAACAAACTCTAGATTTGACTCAAGATCCTCCACCAGATTTAATTATAGAAGTTGATTATACTAGCGCTTCTCTTGATAGATTACCGATTTATTTGGCTTTAGGTGTTCCCGAAGTTTGGCGTTATGATCATCCAATTATGCAGATTTATCAAATCAGTCATGGTGTTTATATTCCCTGTGACGTTTCTCCAACTTTTGCTAATTTACCCCTAAATACAGAAATTCCCCGTTTTCTCGCTCAAAGCCTGGAAATTGGCGAAATTCCGATGATTCGCGCCTTTCGGACTTGGTTAGAAATATCCACAGAAATAAAATTGACATAAATTGTAAATTATGAGATAATAAGCGGCGTTTAATTAAAATATCAATATTCTGGCTATGACAATTGATGAAATTCGAGAAACCCGCATTAACACAGAAATTCTTGCAGATGCAGAAGATAAAGAAGAACGGGCAATGGGTTGGTATTATTATCTTGATGACTGCCTAAATGTTCCCTTTATGGGCAAATGGAAGAAGAAAAACCGGAAAACAGGGGTAATAGAGGAAAAACCTGTAGAAGTGTTGGGAATGTCAGGAGAAGATGATTGTCTAAAAGATATGTATGTAGATGTAGCTTATTTAACTGGAAAAGAAGATGATATTCATTCTGCCAAGTTATCAGAAATTGAAGCGACAGATGCAGACGAAGAAACTCAAGAAGCATTAGCAGATTGGCAATATTGGCTATCGAGAGGATATAAATTCTAGAAAACCAACATGGTAAATTCAGTCCCTCAGACCATTTCCAAACTACAATAAAAATATATATCCGAATATTTTGATTAATTTGCTCTATGTCAGTTTTAGCAGCGATCGCCGTCTTAGCTATTTTGATCTTAGTACACGAGTTAGGACATTTCATAGCCGCCCGTTCTCAAGGCATTTATGCTAACCGCTTCTCCTTGGGTTTTGGTCCGATCCTTTTAAAATACCAAGGATCAGAAACAGAATACACTATCCGCGCCTTCCCCTTGGGTGGCTTTGTCGGCTTTCCCGATGATGATCCAGATAGCGAAATTCCCCCCAATGACCCGAATTTGCTGCGTAATCGCCCAGTTTTAGACCGCGCCATTGTCATTAGTGCCGGTGTCATCGCCAATTTAATTTTCGCTTATTTAATGTTGGCTTTACAATTGGGAATTGTTGGTATACCTCAAGAATTTCAGTATCAACCAGGTGTACTTGTCAAGCCTGTAAATGAACAATCTGTTGCTTACCAAGCAGGTATTCGTGAAGGAGATATCATTCTAGCTATAAATGGCCAAGAAGTTCCTTTAGGTAAGGATGCAACAACATTATTGACAAAGGAAATCCAAACCCATCCTAATCAAGAAATTGACCTGAAAATTCAACACGAAACCCAACAAACTAACCTAAAACTCACACCTAAACCCGGTGCTGATGGTAAAGGTGTCGTAGGAGTTGAATTAGTCCCAAATGGTAAAGCAATTTATCGCCGTCCCCAAAATATTATCGAGATTCTCAAAGTTGCAGCTAATCGCTTTGAAGAGTTAGTTGTCGGTACATTTCAAGGTTTTGGACAGTTAATTACTAATTTTGGAAAAACTGTAGGACAAGTTTCAGGACCCGTGAAAATTGTCCAAATTGGCGCACAATTAGCTGCTAGTGATAGCACTAATTTATTTTCTTTTGCGGCTATTATTAGTATTAACTTGGCAATTATTAATATTTTGCCTCTTCCCGCTTTAGATGGTGGACAATTAGCCTTTTTACTAATTGAAGGATTATTTGGTAAACCTTTACCTAATAAGATTCAAGAAGGTGTGATGCAAACTGGTTTAGTATTACTTTTAGGATTAGGTATTTTCCTAATTGTCAAAGAAACAAGCCAATTAACATCTCAGCTAGAATGGGTACAGAAATTGTTACAGTAAATTACTTGCCAAAAAACATCAGTTGTCAATGAGGAAATAGAGAAACAAATTCAAAAAACTATTGACAATTGACAACTGACCATTAATAAGAGAAAATTGATTGACCCCTAAATCATTAACTAAAAAACAACGAGCTTTAGCAATTCTTTCCCGTATCCAGGATCTTTATCCAGATGCAACTTGCTCTTTAGATTATGCGACTCCTGTACAATTATTAGTAGCAACTATTCTTTCCGCTCAATGTACAGATGAAAGGGTAAATAAAGTAACACCAGGATTATTTAAGCGATTTCCTGATGCGGAAAGTTTAGCAAATGCAGATTTAACAGAATTAGAAGAATTGGTGCGTTCGACGGGTTTTTATCGCAATAAAGCCAAGAATATTCAAGGTGCTTGTCGAATGATTGTTCAGGATTTTAATGCTGTTGTTCCCAACAAAATGGAAGAGTTATTAAAACTTCCAGGAGTAGCCCGGAAAACTGCAAATGTGGTTTTAGCCCATGCTTATGGTATCAATGCTGGAGTGACTGTAGATACTCACGTGAAGCGATTAAGTCAGCGTTTGGGGTTGACGAAAAATACTGAACCTGTGGGAATTGAGAAAGATTTAATGCAGTTATTACCCCAACCAGATTGGGAGAATTGGTCAATTAGATTAATTTATCATGGTCGGGCTGTGTGTAAAGCTCGTTCTCCTGGTTGTGATATTTGTAAGTTGGCTGATTTGTGTGATATGAATTTGTCTCCTGCAAAGTCGTAAATAGTAATTTCATGATTATTAAAGTCTCCATATTTTAGGTTAATTTTCAAATATTTTCATCCTCCCAAAGTGTATAGATTTCTTCAAAAACTTCATCCCAACTTAAAGCAATAATTTCTGGTTTTTTACCCATTTCATCTCTAGCATCCTGTTTCGCAGATGCAAAACATTTATCCCAAATTGACTCTAAAAACTCTTGATTGAGACTTGGCATTTCCTCCTGACTATCGGCAATTTCTCGTCTTGCTGACCGAATAGAAATAACCCAACTAGCACTACGTTTTTCAGGTTGACATTTCCATTTAATTATATGTAGCATTAATCCAGTTAATTGACTACTCACCGCCCTTTTTTCTGATCGTCCCATTGACTCTACTAAATTCTCTAAAATTTGATCAACTTCTGTTATTTTTCCCTCTTGTAGTAATTGCTTTGCCTTTACCACAGCTAAGTATGGCGATTGAAATACCAACTCATTCCATGCTAGTGTCATGATTTATTACCTCTCTAGTATCAAGTAAACACTTCACTCATTTAAACTTTCTTCTTGTGGAAAAAATAAGGAATAATTAGAGGATTTCGCTTCTCAATAGTCTCAGGACTTACGCAAAATATTCCTCAAACTCTTATCCTCTGTGTTCTCTGTGCCTCTGTGGTTCGTTATTCAGTGACTCCTGCGTAAGTCCTAAGTCTAATTACACTACTCAGAAGCTCATAAACATCTAGGATATGGCTTTACTATGTCCCTAGTGAAAACACTATACCCTAAAGGGTTAGCAATGTGTTTACAATTTTCTATGTATATTGTTTTGGTCATATTATTAAAGTGTGATTACTTTGCTAAATTTACTATACTGTATCTTGTTAATCTTTTTTGTCTGAATCAGGATGTACAGGATGTTTTTTAATATTTATCTACATTTTCAGAAATTGCATTTTGTCAGAATCAGGATGTCCAGGATTTGAGGATGTACAGGATGGTTTTTTAATATTCATCTATATTTTCAGAAATTGTATTTTGTCTGAATCAGGATGTCCAGGATTTGAGGATGTACAGGATGTTTTTTTAATATTCATCTATATTTTCAGAAATTGCATTTTGTCTGAATCAGGATGTCCAGGATTTGAGGATGTACAGGATGTTTTTTTTATATTCATCTACATCTTCAGAAATTGCGATAATTTTAATATCCCAGAATATAAAAATCAAATATTATCCTGTTAATCCTTTAATCCTTTAATCCTGGTTATCCTGATTCAGACAGTTAAATATTAATAAAAAACGGTGCGTTACATTTCATTAACGCACCTCATGAAATGAGCGATTCCTGCGGAGCGCTTCGCTATCGCACTGTATATACATTAGACAAGCCAATCAGCAAATTTTTGAATTATCAGTTAAAAACGCCAAATATCAACTTTTATTTTTCCGCTGTGATATCCTCTGTGACACTCTGGACAAAGTGTCATCATATTATTGATATCTGCCGGTCCATCATCTTTATAAGGAATGACATGATGTCCATGCGCGTTCTCAGAAAAGCAACCGCATATCTCACATTCCTTTCTGTCTCGTTGCTTGACTTCTTTCTGTACTTTGATATGCTCGCTGGGTCTTCTTTGACCTGCTATTTTATTTGTCCTTTATGTGTTTTTGATTTTTCTCCTCAAATGTTTCTGGGTCTGCACCTAAAATAGAAACTTTGCTATCGGGCGCAGCAGTTTTAATTGCTTTTGCTGCTTGGCTAGCAACTTCTATGTAGTTTTCATCCGACAGACCATCAACTTTGATTTTGAGAGACTTTTTACCCACAATTCACCTCATTAAGCAGTTAAAGAAAAAATTTGATTGCCATTCTTGTCAGTCACCAATGCTTCCACTTCCCCCTCACCATGTGTAATTTGAATTAGAGTTTCTGTAGAAAGTCTTGGTTGCCCATTTTCATCCTGTGCAATTGAGTAGACCAAGACTTCTTCATTAGGTTGCCGAACAACTACATACATCCCCCCATCTCTAAATCCAACATTCAGAACTTGGTCTCCCTCTTTCAAAATTTTTATGACTACCTGATTCATTGATTCAACCTCTTTAAAAATGTCTGTGATAAACAAACACACTTAATGCACATACAAACTGTAACATTTAGTTAACGGAATGTCTATAAGTAGAAATAAATAATGGGAATATGAAATTAATTTCATATTCCCAAGCTAATACGACTGACAAAACCTAAATCACAAAACCTCCCTACCCAAATAAACCTGCAACACGTCCGGTACTTTAATCGTCCCGTCAGCTTGCTGATAATTCTCCAAAATCGCCGCCATAGTCCTACCCACAGCCAAACCAGAACCATTTAAAGTATGTACAAATTGCGTCCCCTTCTTACCAACTTCCTTAAACCGAATATCCGCCCTTCTCGCTTGAAAATCTACACAATTAGAACAACTAGAAATCTCTCGATATTTCCCAGAAGATGGCAACCACACCTCTAAATCATAAGTTTTTGTGGACGAAAAACCTAAATCAGCAGTACATAAATTAATCACTCGATAAGGCAATTTTAAAGCCTGTAAAATACTCTCAGCACTTCCTAATAACTTCTCTAATTCCTCAAAAGAATCTTCCGGTTTTACTAATTTCACTAACTCCACTTTATTGAATTGATGTAACCGAATTAAACCCCGCATATCCCGTCCATAACTTCCCGCTTCCCGCCGAAAACATGGCGTATATGCAGTATGATAAATTGGTAATTCTTCTGCGTTAATAATGTCCCCCCGATACAAATTAGTAACCGGCACTTCCGCAGTAGGAATTAACCATAAATCATCCTCTGCACATTTAAAACTCTCTTCCGCAAACTTCGGTAATTGTCCAGTTCCCGTTAAAGAATCAGTATTTACTAACAACGGAGGACTAACTTCAATATAGCCATTTTCAATATGTTGAGAAAGCATAAACTGAATTAACGCTCTTTCTAAAGCCGCACCCGCACCGATAAGACTCACAAACCGACTTTGGGCAATTTTTACCGCTCTTTCAAAGTTCAAAATCCCTAACTTTTCCCCAATTTCCCAATGTGGTATAATATGCGGATTTTCGGGTTTATATTCATCTCCCCATATTCTCACCTCTTGGTTATCATCTTCACTTTTACCAATGGGTGTAAAATCACTGGGTAAATTCGGGAGTTTTAACAATAATTCGTGAATTTGGGCTTTTAACTCTTTTTCCTGGGGTTCTAACTCATTTAATGTAGTCTTAATGGCGTTTCCTTCATCCTTTAAGGCTTGTATTTCTGGATTTTGAGGACTAATACCAGATTTTACCTTTTGACCCACTAATTTGCCAATTTCATTACTCCGGGCTTGCAATTCATTGCGTTTGACTTCCAGTTCCCGTTGTTCTTGACTCAAATCTAATATAGGCTGAATCTCGTATTTACCACTACGAGTATTCAACTTCTCTTGTATCAATTGGGGGTTTTCTCTAATTTGTTTAATATCCAGCATTTTTCGTTAATTGTTTGTTGTCGGTTGTTAATTGTACGGGTTTAGCAACGCTTATCAGTGTCAATTTAACTGAAAATTAACCCAAACATTTTTATTTTGTATCTTTTCCCAAAACCTAAAAATTGTTAAAATTGTAGGTTGGGTAAAACGCAGTGAAACCCAACACATTAACCCCAGGGTTAAATTGATAAAATGTTGAGTTTTATGTCTCAAGTCAATATTACCTCAAACTGATGCTATCTTAATAATCATAAGAAGTACAAGATACGCGACTTCTTCAATAAGTTAAGATATATTTATCTATTTTCCACCTATTCTGTATCTTTTCCCAAAACCTAAAATTGTTAAAATTGTAGGTTGGGTAAAACGCAGTGAAACCCAACACATTAACCCCAGGGTTAAATTGATAAAATGTTGAGTTTTGTGTCTCAAGTCAATATTACCTCAAACTGATGCTATCTTAATAATTATAAGAAGTATAAGATAAGCGACTTCTTCAATAAGTTAAGATATATTTATCTATTCCCTATTCCCCAACTTTAAGGAGATGATCAGCAATGATGACATCTGAAGCGGTTGTTTTAAATATCAAAAATGTAGAGTTAAGTGATGATCAATTTTATCAACTATGTCAAATTAACGAAGATTGGAAACTTGAACAAACTGCTAAAGGAGAATTAATAATTATGCCTCCAGTTGGTGCAATTAGTGGTAATAGAGAATCTGATTTTAATGGTTATATTTGGTTATGGAATCTTCAAACTAAGCTAGGAAAAGTATTTAGTTCTTCCACTGTTTTTACCCTACCTAATGGTGGTAAACGTTCTCCTGATGTAGCTTGGATAGTTAATGAACGTTGGGAATCTTTAAACATTCAAGAAAAAGAGAAATTTGCGAAAATTTGTCCTGATTTTATCATAGAATTGCGATCGCGTACCGATTCTTTGAGTCGATTACAGGAGAAAATGCAGGAATATCTTGATAGTGGATTACGTTTAGGTTGGTTAATTGATCCTCAAAATCAACAAGTAGAAATTTATCGTCAAAATCAAACTGTAGAAATAGTATCATTACCAACAACTTTATCTGGAGAAGATATTTTACCAGGATTTATTTTAGAACTACCTGTTTTCAAAGATTAGGATACCACAACCATTATCAATTATAAATTACTTAGTAATCCTATTCATTAACCACAGAGATGATAACAAACCCGCAAAATGCGCTGATACAGTATTAGTATTTGCTTGGACTATAAGCATATCTAAACCGCTAATAATCCGAGTCGGGTCAAATAATTGCGTAGTTACCGCTTGAGGAGATATAGACCTAGCGACCAATGTACCAACAATTGCTTGCGCTCCTAACAGAGTCACTAATATTCCCGCTAAATTCACCCATAGCCCTAAACGTAATACTTGCACGGTTTCCACCTTACGAGGACGATTAGTAGAATTAGGTGATTCTAATTGCTTACCAATTCTGGTGTAGCGATAAGCTAAGTAAATACCAGCACCCAACAGGATTATACCACAAATGGCTAAAAATACACCAAAGCCCGTTCCTGGATTATTGCTAGGACTACCTGCTTTTTGGCTAAAAATGCCAAATAATAAGACAATTATCCCAGATATCACACCCAATACTAACTGAATCCAAAAACTAATCCAACCTGCTAGACGAAATTGTTGGGCTATAGCCCGAATATTAGATGATAGTGTTTCGGAGTTTTGTGACATATAAAAATTAACAATTAAAAGTTAAAAACAAACTTGAGTTTGTTCTCTGATTCCAGAATAATTGATAATGGTTTAAGTAAGAGTGAAAATTTGAGCAGTAAAAATTAATTATGAATTCTACCGTCTCTCAATCTACTTTCCTGTTAACTTTTCTGTTATCAGTTGGTTTATTCTTCTTTATACGGGCTTCAACTAAAGACCGCATAGAAATGATGCGTTTAACTTCAGAACAGGATGAAAATACATTAATGACTTCATTAAAAGATTATTTTCGCACCCGTGCTTATCAAGTATTAGCAGTAGACCCTGGCAAAAATCAAGTCACTTTTGAAGGATTTGTCAGACCTAGCCTGTTTTTAGCTGTATTTTTGACCATATTAGCAGCAGTGGGTTTAGGTTGTCTATCCTTGGTTTTATCAATGCTTGTTCCTGACCTTGGACAATTTCTTCCTCTAGTCATTCTATTTTCACCTTTAAGTGGTATATTATACTGGAAAAAATCTGGGAGAATGGAGAAAGTGTCACTCAAGATGGAAAACATCCCAAGTGGACACAACTCCTCAAGTATAATCACTGTAACTGCCCATAGAGATGAACTTGCTGAGTTACAAAGGGCATTACAGCTAAGGACGCTTGATAATTGATTGATAGGGATAAAAATCGGCAATATAAACTGCCATAGATTTCAAACTTTTGAGTAAATCAGTCCTAGGGAGGAATGGAAAATTTTGTTTGTGCTATTAATCTTCCTGGTATCTAGGGTGTTATCAAGAAAAATCTAAATTGGTGGACAGAGCTTGATAGTATTCCAAATTAGTGAGAGCATAAATAAACTCGTCCCTCCTTCTTTCTTGGATGACATTAGCTCTGTACACTATTCTCCTCTGTATAAGCCGACAAAAAACAACTCATCTAAGCATTTGCAATTTTATGAGGAATTAATTATGGCATAACTTGAGAGAACCTGTCTAAACCCCTACTGGCAAATTTAACAACAAAATTGAAAAAAGTGGAACTTTTCAATAAACTGATTAAAATTACCAGTTAATTATTCACAAAGTCAGAAGTCACACTTACAGGATATGATGGTAATTTATTGCCTAATTACTGGGAATAGCAACAGCAACAGTAGCAGCAGGTTCTTGCGCTATTGTTGAGTCCAAAGTTCTCAGACTAGGGAATAAAAAATGATTCTCTTCTACGTATTGAGCACCGAACAGACCCTTTTCCGCCCAGAAATAACGGTCTGTTGTGTGTTCATTACGTTTTACTAGTAGCAGCGCGGGTGGCATAATACCTTCAGCTTGAATAAATTTTCTTGCTGCTGTCACAGGTTTATCTTCGCCACTTTCGATGCTGTACTGAGGAATATGTTCAAGTATGCGCCGTCCTTCCTGTCTGCGACGGCTCTTCCGCTTACGTCTCCTTGCCAACTTATTGTCCTCCTATTTCCAGCTATAGACTGTAGTTACTACTACAAAATCCGTCGTCATTATATAGGTTCTATCTCAGAAAATCAAGAGTTTTTAATGTTTTGATACAACTCAGGAAAAAACAATTAAAAGTTAAGAATTAAAAATCCAAAAACTGCTCACTTTTAAGCTATTACTACAAATTATCCGTTACCAGACTAAACTAGATAACTAGAAGTCTTGATCATGATATGCACTTACGTGAGGTGCAAAACTTGCGTTAACAACTATACAGTGCTTTTCACTCTTGGTTTCTGACTGTTTTGTTACACCCTCCCTCCTTCATTCATTCTACCTTTTAGATTCCTGAAATCATGCTAATGTCTGTAAGTTCTGATTTTCTTGCTCTATGTCGAGAGCAAATAGCCCTGCTCACCCAAGGAATGGGAGCATCTTTTAGTGTGGTTTATTTAACACAGGAGCTAGGAGAAAAGCCTACGGGTGAGGCGCGGTTAATTCCTGTTATCGTGTATCCAGAAAAGATTGTTTTACAACCAGTTGATGAATATGGTAAGCCAGAGGAGAGCTATCCGGTCAAGCTTGCTAATCTTTTAGCGTTACCAAATCAACAAAGAAGGTTATTAAAACCAACTTCAGAATCTTCTCATCGATCCCCAAAATCGGCAACTAGAGGTAAACAAAATTTACATAATGGACAAGATGAATATTTACTCAATCATCACCAAATTGTTTTACCTCTGATTTATGATGGTATGATGGTGGGTTTGTTGGTGACTGCTAGGGAAGACAGACCATGGAATTCGGGGGAGGAGGGGGAAATTGAACCCATAGCTAAAACTTTGGCTATTGCTTGTATTTTAGACCAGCGCCGAGCTTGGTTACAACACCAACTCCAGCAGGAACAAATTTTGCAAGAGAAACAACGGGATTTATTAGATAATCTTTTACATCAATTTCGTAACCCTTTAACTGCTATCCGCACCTTTGGTAAGTTGCTATTTAAGCGAATGCGGCCTGTTGACCCTAATCGTGAGATGGCAACTAGTATAATCCGGGAAAGCGATCGCTTGCAAGAGTTTTTACAAAAATTTGATCAGGTCATTGATTTAAGTCTGGAAGATTTAGAACCCCTTGCTCTGCCAGAATCAAAGGTAATTATTAATGCTAATGTGCAAAAAGAGGCTAAATCTGTTTTATTATTGCCTGGAACCGGTGAACTATTAACTGATTGTTTTGTTGCAGATTTATTAGCACCTTTATTAATATCTGCTCAAGCTATTGCTCAAGAACGAAATTTACAATTAATTACGGAAATTCCTCATGATTTAGGTTTAGTTAGGGTAAATGAGAAAGCTTTGCAAGAAGTTTTGAGTAATATTATTGATAATGCTTTAAAATATACTCCTGCTGGTGGAAAAGTTTTACTGGAATGTGGGCAACAAAAACCAGGTTTTCAAGGTATTATTATTAGTGATACTGGTCCTGGTATTCCTCTAGAAGATTTAGAACATTTGGGAGAAAGACATTATCGAGGTGTCCAGGCAAAAACAGAAATTCCTGGTACTGGTTTAGGAATGTCCATTGCTAAACAATTAATGGCGGAAATGCAGGGGAATATTGAGGTTTTTAGTCCGGCAATTAAGTCAATTATTACATTATCTGATACTCCCGGAACTACTTTTATTATTTGGTTACAATCTGTAGGTGAAAATAGGAAATAAAATTAAAATTCGGGAAGTTAGCTTGAGAAATTTTCCTGATAGCAAAGCTAGGGGTAAGGGTAAAGAAGTTTTCAGCGATTTTATGTTTTTTAGACCAGTTTGGTTTAAAATTTGTCTATTGACGAGTGATTACTAAATTGGAAGTCAGGGTAATATTTAAATCCTGTTCAGGTTTAAGCACAAAAACCTCAGCTTTTTGTTTTCGTAATAATACACTAGCTAAAGCGCCCGCTGCTGCCCCACCTACAGGTTCTAAAACTTCAATTTTCTTGTTACCTGTAACTAATGAAATCAGACTAGCTGCACCGGCACCGATAGCTGCGTCAGTTAATATTTGTCCTGTGCTTGCTCCTTTGCTAATTGTTTCGGTTTGGGTGATAGTTTTAGAGTTAGCAAAAATCTGTAATCTTTGTCCAGAAGGAAATACTAATTCTCTGGCTACAAAACGCACACCTTGCTGGTTATTGCTAGAAGATCGATTATTTAGTTTTACTGGTTGTAATTCGCCAATAACTTCTGTATTAGCAGGAATTAAAATATTTCTGTTACTGTCGGTAATATTTTCAGCTATTTTCAAGGTTAAGGCTAATTTTTCACCAGGTTTGACAATAACTTTTTCTTTTTCGTAGGTGACAGGTAAAGTTACATTAGCGGGGATACTAATTGTCCGCGATTGATTGAGATTAAATCCTTGGGCAAAAACAGGATTAAATGATAGTATGGGGATGGCTGTACCTGTGGTAATGGCTATGGCCATGAGTGCAGCGGTGCGAGATTGCCAACGGATAGAATTATTCATGATGGAAGTACCAATAATATATGATATGTGAGATGACGTGGATTGATTAGAATAGTTTCTGGAAGATTTATATATTTTATTATAGCTTGAATTTTGGATAACAGTTAATTAGTTATGAAACTCCTATTTTTATCCTGTTAATCCTTTAATTCTGGACATCCTGATTCTGATAACCTACACCGTTAATAATTGTTTGACAGCAGCGTTGATAATTTTTTCCCTTTCTGTTTGAGTTTGTGTGAGTTTGGTTTCTAGTTCATCACATAGTTTCATTAATTTATCTACTTTGGTAACTATGCGTTTTTGTTCTGCAAGTGGTGGAATAGGTACAAGAAAATTGATAAGTTCTGACTGACGAATTCCACTAACGGTTACACCAGTGCCAACAATATTTTGAGTTAAATAAAAGTTATAAAAGTAATTAACATCAATTCCTTCTGCTAATTCTATAGCTTTTAAATCTTGATTAATGGCAACATCTATAGTATTAATCGCAATTTTACCAAGCCCCATTCTTGTACAGATAATTACTTTACCTTTCAGGATAAAATTACTACTGCTTTGATGCAAACCTTTTTCGGTAATATAGTCTATTGTTGTTGTTAGATATTTATTTCCTTTTAAATCTTTAACACTAGCCCAGGGAATATCACCACCCCAAAAAAGCGGATTATTTTTACTAGGAGTACCACCACCAGTCAGAGAATTAATTATGCTGCCAAGTCTTGTCCATTCCCATGAACTAGGTAATTTATAGGATATCTCATTCAGTTTTATTGGCTGTATTAATTCGGAATCTATATTTTTTTTCTTTTTAGATACTAACCGTTCCTTTTCCTTCTTAATTCTCTCCAACAAAACCGCCGCAGGTTCATCATTTGCATCCTGCGGTACTAACTTACCCCTCACCGCTAAATCTAAAATCAATTCCCGTAACTTCTGCACACCATTAGGCGCTTCAGTCAACAAATCAAAATGTTTAAAAAACGTTTCTAACTTCATACAAATTCCCCTCCTAAAGCCGTCATTAATTCCAGTTTTAAACTATTGCGAGTATCACCCAAATCAGCTAAAAGACTTTGATATTCTTCTAACATATCCTCCACATTTCGATGTTCAAAATCAACCGTGTGAGGATTTTTAATATCTAAATTATATCCATTATCCTTAATCACTTGAATGGGAACTTTCCACGCAAATTCCGATTCTATTCTATTATCCCACCAAGCCTTCTCCGGTGCAAATTCTTCAATCCTAATGGGCTTAGTTTTCGAGTAGGATTTATAACCCGGTGGATAGGGGTGTTCATAATACCAAATCTCTTGAGTCGCTTCACCTTTAGTAAAGAATAATAAATTAGTTTTAATGCCAGTATAAGGACTAAAAACCCCATTTGGTAAACGGACAATAGTATGTAAATTACAATCCTCCAACAACTTTTCTTTAATGCGGGTTTTCACACCTTCACCAAATAAAGTACCATCTGGTAAAACAATACCACCTCGTCCCCCATCTTGTAATAAATTGCTAATTAATAATAAAAATAAATCAGCGGTTTCTTTAGTGCGGAAAGTAGCGGGAAAACCAGACTCAATACCATCTTCCTCCATACCACCAAAAGGAGGATTAGTAATAATTACATTTACTCTATCACTAGGTTTATAATCTCGTAAAGGTCGAGATAAGGTATTATCATGAGTTATAGCTGGAACTTCCACACCATGCAATAACATATTCGTCATACATAATAAATGAGGCAGGGGTTTTTTCTCCACACCTTTAATTAACTTATGTAATTTTTCCCTATCATTTGCAGTCTTCACATATTTATTTTTAATATGTTCCAAAGCACAGGTTAAAAAACCTCCCGTACCGCAAGCCGGGTCTAAAATTCTTTCTCCTAATTTCGGGTCAATCATATCCACCATAAACTGAGTTACAGCGCGGGGAGTGTAATATTCTCCAGCATTACCCGCGCTTTGTAAATCACGGAGAATTTGTTCATAAATATCGCCAAATAAATGCCGGTCTTGAGAATTATTAAAATCAATTTCATTTAATTTATTAATTACTTGACGGATAAGAGTGCCATTTTTCATATAATTATAGGCATCCTCAAATACTGCCTTAATAACAAACCCATGGCGGTTATTATCTTGATAGGTATTCGTGTCTTTTAGAGTTTTGAATAAAACATTATCCACAAAATCAAGTAAAGTATCCCCCGTCATTCCTTCCGAGTCTGTAGCCCAATTTTGCCAGCGTAAAGCCTCTGGAATGGGAGAATGGTAATTATCATCTAAAAGTTCATATTCGGCTTCTCTGTCGTCAAAAATCTTGAGGAAAATCATCCATACTAATTGACTAATGCGCTGGGCATCACCATCCACACCCGCATCTTTACGCATGATATCCTGAATAGTTTTAATTGTGGTACTGATTGACATTTGTTGATAGAGATAGAGTTTTTGTATTATATACGTAGGTTGGGTAGAACGAAGTGAAACCCAACACCTCAACAGGTTGTTTATATTGGGTTTCGTTCCTCAACCCAACCTACATTTGCTTTTATTTATTATGTAATTCATGTTTCATGATGCCATATAAAGTTGATTTTTTAACTCCTGTAATGCCTCCAAATACTTTTGTTTATTACCAAATAACTTGATAATTTCCATAGGTGTACCTATTTTATCAAATGGTTGCACTTTTAAATCATTTATATCTTCAATATTTTCAATCCCTTCGTCTGCATATTTATCTAAAAGTGCATTTAAAACCCCACGGGCTTTTTCACTGTATTTATGAAAATAATCACGCTGACGTACTTTTTTAGCCCGTTCTTTACGACTTAACGCCGGTTGGTCAAAAGCCACATGACAAATTAAATCAAAAGGATCAAAATCTTTCCCCACTTCCTCTGCTAATGCTTCTAATAAAATTCCCTGTTCATTCAATTCTTTAATAATAGCTTGTTTCTGTTCTGCTGCACTCCAACGACGCATAAATTTATCTAAAGTTGTAAATTCTTGTTGGACAGTTTTCCGGGTATAGTCTTTAATAGATTCGGTGATTAATTTACCATCTTTACCATAATAAAGAGTCCTTTCGGAAACTATATCAACATTCACATCTACAGGTACAAATTTAACTCGCTTTTGTCCTGATTTTTCTGGTAAATCATCAATATTATTATCTCCATTATCATCATCTGGAGGTACGGGAGAATCCCCTGTTTTTGGTTCATATATTTGTATAGGTTCACCATCAAAATCTTTATCATTAAATTTTTTAGTCGCTTTTTTAAAATCCATAATTGTGAAATATGTTTTATCAAATTCTTCATTAATTCTTGTGCCTCTACCAATGATTTGTTTAAACTCAGTCGGTGAATTAATTTCTTTATCTAAAACAATTAATTTGCAGGTTTGGGCATCTATTCCTGTAGTCATTAATTTCGATGTTGTCACAATCACAGGATAGGGACTTTCTGGTAGAATAAAGTTATCTAATTCGGCTTTTCCCTGTTCATCATCTCCTGTAATTCGCATAATATATTTACGATTTTTGGCAACTAAATCACCATTTTCATTAATTAAAGCCTGACGCATTCTTTCGGCGTGGTCTATATCTTCACAGAAAACAATGGTTTTATCAAATCTGTTGGTAGCTTTGAGAAATTCGGTAATTTTTTTCGCTACTAAAATATCTCGATTTTCTAATATTAATGTGCGGTTAATGTCTTTTTGGGTGTAAAGTTTATCATCAATTAATCGCTGATATTTATCTAATTCTCCCGGTGCTGGTTGCCAGCCTTCTAAGTCTTTATCAATGTCAATTCTGACAACTTTATAAGGGGCTAAAAATCCATCTTCTATCCCTTGTTTCAAAGAATAAGTATAAATGGGTTGGCCAAAATAATCTATATTAGAAGCCTCTTTAGTTTCCTTGGGTGTAGCTGTTAAACCGATTTGGGTAGCAGCAGTAAAGTATTCTAAAATTTCTCGCCATGCAGAATCTTCAGCCGCGCTACCTCGGTGACATTCATCAATGACAATTAAATCAAAGAATCCCCTAGAGAATTGTTTATAGATATTTTTAGATTCTTCTGTTCCTGATACCCCTTGATAAAGGGCTAAATAAATTTCATAGGATTTATCTACTTGACGGTTTTTAATTTTCGTCATGGCAGAACCAAAGGGTTTAAAATCATTGGTTTTAGTTTGGTCTATGAGAATATTTCTATCTGCTAAAAATAGGATTCTGGTTTTAGTTTTAGATTTCCATAATCGCCAAATAATTTGAAAGGCTGTGAAGGTTTTACCCGTGCCTGTAGCCATAACTAATAATATCCTATTTTCACCTTGAGCGATCGCTTCCACAGTTTTATTAATAGCTATTTGTTGATAGTAACGGGGTGATTTACCACTACCATCATCATAATAACTTTGGGTAACAATAGGCTGTAATTGATCATCAATATTTCGCCATTTACAGTAACGTTGCCATAATTCTTGAGGGGTGGGAAATTTATCTAAAGGAATTTCTCTTATGATTCCTGATGTTACAGTTCTATCATGTTCTAAAAATGCGTCACCATTGGAACTATAAACAAAAGGTATATCTAATATTTCTGCATAATTAAGCGCTTGCTGCATTCCACTACCAATACTATGATTATTATCTTTCGCTTCAATGACACCAATTTGGATATTAGGCTTGTAATAAAGAATATAATCAGCGCGTTTACTTTCTCCTCTTGTGACTAATTTACCTCTTACATAGACTCGACCGGCGGTAAAAGTGACTTCTTCACGGATTTGGGTGTATAAATTCCATCCTGCTGTTTGCACTATGGCAGGAGTAATGTATTTAGTACAGATATCGCGCTCATTGAGGGCTTTTTTGTCAAAGTCCATAGGATTTATTCTTGTTATATCTTCAGCACATATATTACTTATTGTATCAGTAACCGCAATTTTAACAATCACTTTCCTTGACATTTAGTTTGCGATTAAGTCCAGTACAAAAATAGCTATCTAAATAGGGTCAAAAAACAATCCACAATGATTAAACCAATTGAGAGCATTTTCATCAGTAATAGCATTAACCGCCATAGTAATTGCCTCATCAAGGGCATCAAAACTATGAGCTTTTGCAGAACGTAAGATTTCTTTTAACTTTGACCAACATAATTCAATGGGTGATAAATCAGGGGAGTATGCAGGTAAAAATTTAACCTTTACTCCAACAGATTCAATCAAAACTCTTGCCTTTTCGGCATAATGTACAGGTAAATTATCCATGACTACAATTGCGCCAATCCACAACTGAGGTAGTAAGATTTGTTCAATAAAAACTAAAAAACTAGTAGTGTTTAAACTACCAGGAAAGGTCATAGTGGCAATTAACCCTTCATCACTCATAGCTCCAATTAATGTCATGTTTTTACCTTGGTTTCCTGGACGATTATCATAGACCCTTTCACCTTTAACACCTCTACCGTAGTTTCGTGTCATAGCCAGGTTTAAACCTGTTTCATCAATGAATACAAGGTTTTTGACATCTATTGTATCTAGCCAACGTCGAAATTCATAACGCATTTCTTGTACTCTTTGTGTTTTTTGCTCACTGGCTACTAAAGTTTTTTTTTACGTCTTAAATCTAAGCGTTTTAGAGTTCGGGATAAACTGGATATACTTACCTCTATTTCTGTTTGCTCCTTTATTGCTGCTTGAATTTCCCGTAAATATATATCATTGTGTTCTATCACTATTTTTTTCAACAATTCTTCCTCTTTGCCTTTAATTAAAGAACGGCGGTCTCCACCTTTAGGTTTGGGTTCTATTTTCCCCGTTTCTCTATATTGGCGGAAAAATTCACTGATAAATGATAGGCTCACTTTAAATCTCGCTGCTAACTCTCTTTGCGTGCCTTCTTTATTTTGCCAAGCACTTAATATTTTTTGTCTTATATCAGTCGAATATGCTGCTGCCATATATATCTCAATTATTTTCTTTTTTTTCCATCTTTAAAGTTTACCATCTTTGTACCGCGTTTGATCTCAAACTGCTGTAACTAATTCTCCAATGTATTTTGATTCACTTGCAACTAAATTTTAAATCTCACCAATAACCACAGTTTAACAAGGTGGTAACATATCAGATAAACGAATTTGCAAATCAGGAAACTCTAAAGGTGAAACCGTTTCACTTTCCATAATAATTACCTGACTTTCATAACCGTTTTCAGTCGGGTTTCTAAAAATGTGTAATTCCCGTTTCACCACATCTAACACCCAATAATCTTTAATTCCTGCTAAAGAATAAGCTTGAGCTTTAGTTTCACAATCTAATTTTAAACTACTATCGGCAACTTCAATAATTAAATAAACTTCCGATGGTGTAGGATGATGATCTGCATAGTCTAAAGGATGAATTTTCACAACGGAAATATCCGGTTCTGGTTCAGACCGTTCATTTAACTTTACAAGTTCTTGACTAGATACCCAAGCCCGATTTTCCAATCTTTTTTTTAGTACATAGTTTATTCTTCCCGTTGCTGAACGGTGCGCTGTTGATTTTGCACTTTTACAAAGTATCTTTCCTTCTAACAGTTCTACCCGTTCGTCTGGTGCAAAAATACCCGCTTCATTCATGCGGTGATATTCTTCCACAGTCCACAAGCGCAATTGTAGATTTATTTCTGTACTTTGCATAGCGGCTTTAATCACCTTGAGGTGTTTAGATTCACTCTTATTTAGTCTAACCTACCGCATTACTGACAGATGAAATTAGATGAATTAATTATTAATTAGAACCCCAACTTCTCAAAGAAGTCAGGGATATGAGCAATACGTTGTCCATTTCCTACTTTCTTGGACAAGGTATTGATGATAGTATTTTTAATTACTTATCTTTGATATGTTTCAGCAAACCTTGACAAGCATCCATCAATAAATCAATGACATGATTAAAGCCCTCAACTCCACCATAATAGGGGTCTGGAACTTCCTTGAGAGTGTGTGTAGAGCAAAAATCACACATTAACCTCACCTTAGAATGATATTGCCCAGAAGGGTCAACAGCTAGGATATTATCATAATTATCGCGGTCCATGGCCAAAATCAAATCAAACTGCTGAAAATCCGAGACTTGAAATTGACGAGCTTTTCCACTGAGTTTAAATCCTAACTTATTTTCCGCAGCCGCGCTCATGCGTCTATCCGGTGGAGCACCAGTATGATAACCACCAGTACCAGCAGAATCGCAAAGAATTGTATTCCTTAACCCCTCTTGGTCAATCAGATAATTCATAATATTTTCAGCCGACGGCGACCGGCAAATATTACCAAGGCATACAAACAGTAACTTATAAGTCATATATTTTGATTTTTGTGTCAGTTGTCAGTTATTTTATAGCACTGACCACTGACCACCAACTAATGACTACATTCCAGGTAATTCCAGTCCGCTGGTGAGATCTTCCATCCGTTCCCGCATGGTTTCGGTAGACTTTTTATAGGCATCTTTCATGGCCGCCGCCACCAAATCAGAAAGCACTTCTGCACCTTCGGCTAAAGCAGATGGATCAATTTCTACTCGTTTGGGTTCTTGGTTGCCAGTAACCACAACTTTAATTAGACCACCACCAGACTCTCCCAGAATCTCCATTTGCTCTAATTCTTCCTGAAGACGCTTTGCACCTTCTTGAACTTGTTGCGCTTTTTTAAAAGCTTCGGCTAGTTCTTTCATTTTACCTAAGCCAAAGCCAAATCCCTGTCCTTTTTCTGCCATAACTGGTTATCCGCCGTACGATTACTTACAAATCAAATTCAATTATAGATGCGATGAGTAATTAGTCATTAGTCATTGGTTATGAGTTATTGGATAACTAATAAACCCTGGACTATTGCCTATTATCCCTTCTATTTAGTAACATACTGGAAACTCTCCCAACATTTTCACCTCCGGTTCTAACCAAATTGACCAGTGTTCTTGTACCTCATTTTGAATATGACGAATCAGAGAGAAAATATCACTGGCCTTAGCTCCTCCTCGATTGACAATAAAATTAGCATGGAGTTGGGCAACTTGCGCTCCTCCCAATTGATAACCCTTGAGTCCAGTTTGTTCAATTAACCAACCAGCAGTATAAGGTTGAGGATTTCTAAACACACTACCACAACTAGGATAGCTATAAGGTTGAGTGCTAAGTCGGTGTTTTTTATGTTCCTTAGTTCTATCTATCACTTGTATAGGATCTGCTCCTGGTTGCAGTTGGAAGGTGGCTTGAGTGACAATCCGCTTACCACCTTGTAGCAGTGAACTCCGGTATGTGTAGCCTAATTCCTCTGGGGTGAGAGTTGTTAAAGTTCCATCAGGGGAAAGAACTTGGGCGCTAACTAACATATCTGCGATACAGCTATTATGCGCCCCAGCATTCATTACCACCGCACCTCCAACAGTTCCAGGAATACCCACAGCCCATTCTAATCCTTCCCATCCCAAAGCGGCTGCATCCCATGCTAAAGTAGGAATAGCTTCTCCAGCAGATACGGTTAATTGACCTGTAGCTGGCTCAAAATGTTTATAACGGAGATGACGAGTAGCAATAACTAAACCACGTATACCACGATCGCTCACCAACAAATTAGAACCTGCACCTAAAATTGTGATTGCTAAATCATTTTCTTTTGCGTACTCAATACTTGCTTGTAAAGCTCCTAAATTCTGGGGAGAAACATAATAATCAACCTCTCCACCAACGCGATAAGAAGTAAACGCTGACAAAGAAATATGGGTTTTGAGAGGACAATTTGTGCCTGGTAAATAAATTAATTGATTATCCACATCATTTTTAATTTGCAGTTGTGGAGTCAAATCAGAAAATTCGCAGATTTTGCCAAATCCCTGGGAAGTTATCATCTTTACTTCAATTAGTGAATTTTTGACATTTGTTATTTATAGCAACGGACAAGGTAGTAAGGACATCAATTAATCATAAAACTCAGCCCATAAAAGGGTTTTACTTCTGACTCAGTGACTCGGCACTACATTGCCGTATAAGTTTGATATAGCAGTGAACTTAGGAAAAACACTGCTAGAGGGAAATTCTGAACCTAAGATGTAGCAATTGCTGGTTCACTCATCATAGTAATGAGTTCGGGAATAGCTTGATTCAAGTTACCCGCACCTAAAAACAATGCCAAATCCCCCGGACATAAGGTTTGCAGTAAAAACTCACTAACCAAAGATAAAGTTGGTTGATAAACTACTTCAGGATTATGTTTACTAATTGCAGTAGCTAAATCCTGTCCACTCACTTGTCCTAAATCAGGTTCACCCGCACTGTAAATATCCGTTAGCACGACTAAATCAGCATGGGTAAAGGACTCAGCAAACTCCTCTAAAAAAGTTAATGTCCGGGTATAACGATGGGGTTGGAAAATGGCAACCACCCTTTGTCCCGGTCTAGCTTGAAGACGGGCTGCGGCTAGAGTAGCACGAATTTCACTAGGATGATGGGCATAGTCATCAATAAAAGTTACCCCAGCAGCCTCACCCCGGAACTCAAACCGTCGTCTTGCACCTTCAAAGGTAGCAATACCTTGGGCAATTTCCCCAAATTCTAAACCTAAAGCTCTACCCACAGCTACTGCGGCCAGAGAATTGCTGAGGTTGTGATGACTCAGTAACTGTAAATTTAATAACCCCAAAGCTTTGCCTTTTTCCCACACCAAAGCCGTCGTACCATCAGCACGATAATCTATATTGGTAACGGTGTAATCAGCACCTTTTTCCGGGTAAAGACTATAACTAATGGTTGGTTTAAAGCGATCGCGCACTGTGTGACAATCAATACTTCCTACCAAGGTTTTGCAACCTTGAGCAAAGGTCTGGAAGGTATCAATTACCTCTTCCAATGACTCGTAGTGGTCGGGATGATCTAATTCAATATTAGTAATAATACCAATCTCTGGGGCGTGTTTCACCAGAGAACCATCGGACTCATCCGCCTCTGCTACTAAATAACGGCTTGCTCCCATTCTAGCATTACCTTCCCAAGCCTTAACTTCACCACCGACCAAAATTGTCGGATCAAGTCCAGCCTGTAAAAGCATATAACCAATCATACTACTAGTAGTAGTTTTGCCATGAGTTCCGGCCACAGCAATACTGTAATAATCAGCAATTAAGGCTGCAAGAACATCAGAACGATGCCAAATTGGGCAACCTAACTCCAGTGCGGCTTTATATTCCAAATTATTCGCATTAATGGCGGTGGAACAAACAACTTGTGGTAAAATAGTGTTTACAGCGGACAACTTTTCTGGAGAAGTTAAAAGTACATGATCAGCGGATATTTTAGGCAGAAAAAATTCCAAATTATTTGCTTCTTGTCTACTAAAAATATGAGCGCCCAAAGATTCTAACTTGTGCGTAATATGGTTAGCGCGTAAATCTGAACCTGATACCGGTAATTGACGTTTGGTTAGAACATAAGCCAAAGCAGACATTCCAATCCCACCAATACCAATGAAATGAAATGGTCTACCACTAAAATCTATAGAATTACTCATTTTATTCACCTTTTACACCACACCACACCGGAATCACATGAGACACGCTGTATCATACCAGGATTTTGATTTTTACAAATACAAACTATCTCATTCAAAATATTCATCCCTGATTATTTTGATTTTGGTTTTGTCTTCTGAGCCAGACTACCCCCCTATTGAAAATTTCTGCTGTTTCTAATCTGCTCATAAGATTATTCTGAAAATATCCGCTACATCGGGAAAGAAATTTTTGTAAATTTAAATACATTTTGTTATGGCTTTTTGCGAACTAAGTGATATAGGTTTGGGCATAGCAATTTACATTACTTACCAAAAGCCTTTGTTGGAATTGATTACAATAGTACACTGGTAGTGAAATTATTGTTTAATTTATAGAAATCATATTTATTTAACTAATGGGTAATTGGCCTCTTGACTCTTGGTGATTATAAATAAAATTCTGTATTTTTTTGTTGCTTTAGAACTTTCTCGTTATAAATAGCTTCCCCATTTGCGATATGATCAGGGTCATCGACATCAACTTATAGGCATAAATACAGAGGGCAAGACACTGTGATTAGAGTTGCAATTAACGGTTTTGGGCGCATTGGACGTAACTTTGCTCGTTGCTTGGTGGGCAGAAAAAATAGCCAGATCCAACTGGTCGGTATTAATGACACATCTGACCCTAGAACTAATGCTCACCTGCTTAGATATGACTCCATGTTGGGCAAGTTAGAAGGTGTAGATATTAGTGCTGATGATAATTCTATCACCATTAATGGTAATAAGGTTAAATGTGTATCTGACCGCAATCCAGATAATTTACCCTGGAAAGACTGGGGAATTGACCTGATTATTGAATCAACAGGTGTTTTCACTAGTAAAGAAGGGGCAATGAGGCACGTAAAGGCCGGAGCTAAAAAGGTTCTGATTACCGCTCCTGGCAAAAATGAAGATGGTACTTTTGTAGTTGGTGTCAATCATCAAGATTATGACCACAATGTCCATAACATCATTAGTAACGCTAGTTGTACAACTAATTGTTTAGCTCCCATTGCCAAGGTATTGGATGAAAAATTTGGTATCATCAAAGGTATCATGACCACTACCCACAGCTACACAGGTGATCAACGTTTACTAGACGCTTCCCACCGTGATTTACGTCGGGCTAGAGCAGCAGCTATCAATATTGTTCCTACTTCTACTGGTGCGGCAAAAGCTGTAGCTTTGGTACTTCCTCAATTAAAGGGCAAGCTCAATGGTGTGGCTTTGCGTGTACCAACTCCTAACGTTTCTATGGTGGATTTTGTGGTGCAAACTGAGAAGCGCACTATCGCTGAGGAAGTTAACCAGGCTCTTAAAGAGGCTGCTGAAGGTTCTCTCAAAGGCATTTTAGGTTACACTGAGTTAGAATTAGTGTCTTCTGACTATCAAGGTACAGATGAATCTTCTATTGTTGATGCCAGTTTAACGATTGTTATGGGCAATGACATGGTAAAAGTTATGGCATGGTATGACAATGAGTGGGGTTATAGCCAACGAGTTCTTGATTTGGCGGAATTAGTGGCTGAAAAGTGGGTTTAATTGTTCTTTGTTAGTTGTTCTTTGTCAGTTGTTCTTTGTCAGTTGTTCTTTGTTAATTGTTCTTTGTCAATTGTTCTTTGTTTCAATACCACTAACCACTGACCACTGACCACTGACCACTAACCACTAACCAAAATGTTGAAATCCCCGACTAAAGCTTAAAATCTGATCGGGGATTTCTGCTTGTTTATCGTGTAAAATTACTGTTGAAGTTGGTGTAATTGTACCAATTATGGCTGCACCTTGTCCTAGTTTTTGTACTAATGTTAATGCTGGTTCTGGTGGTAAACACAGGACTAATTCAAAATCTTCACCACCATATAGGGCATATTCTAATGATTTTTCCGATGTTAACCACTCAGCAAAAGCCCATGAAAAGGGTATTTGGCTAGATTCTATAATAGCACCGACTTGACTGGCTCGACAAATTTGTAATATTGCGTCTGCTAAACCGTCGCTACTATCCATACCAGCAACAGTAATTTGAGAGTTTAGATTTTGGGTTTTGCTTTGGTTCTCTAGAATTTCCCACAAAATAGGTAAGACATCTAACCGGGGGTTAGGACGCTGGTGAGCGGTGATTAAAGCTGTCTTGGCTTCGGTTTTGAGGTTTTGAGCTATTTCGGGATGTAAGAGCAATTCTAAGCCCGCACGGGACGCTCCATGTATACCTGTAATAACAATAGCATTTCCTACTTGAGCAGTGCCACGACGGATGATTAGATTGGGGTCAACTTGACCAAATACTGTAATTGCTAAAGTAGTAATGGGCGATCGCACAATATCACCACCAACTATGTTAGTATGATACTTTGATAAGCATTCTGTCATGCCTTGATACAATTGTTCAACCCAACTTACGGTTACATCACCAGGTAAACCTAGTCCCACTGTTATTCCTAAAGGAGTTGCTCCCATTGCGGCTAAGTCGGATAAATTCGCCGCCGCAGCCCGCCAACCCGCATCCTGAGGAGAGGTGGTAACATCACTAAAATGCACACCTTCAACGAGCATATCAGTGGTAACTATTAAACATTTATTCGACTCTGTTGCTAATACTGCACCATCATCACCAATGATACCCGGTGGACAAAAATGTTGTAATTTTTCTAAAAGTCCTTGTTCACCAATATCTCGAACTCGTAGGGAAGATAAATTATGATCCATAATTAAATTTACTCATTATTTTACAGATTAAAATCAAAGAGTTATCTAGAAAAATAATTTTATCTCCTCATTTTCCTGATTTGATGATAATTGTATTTTGATACTGTTGATGATTTTCCCCCAAGGACGACAGAGAAAGAGCAGGGACGTAAATATAAATAATTTACCTCCCGCAGAGAGAGGAATAAAGAGTAATTTATTCTGCTTCTATAAATCCTTTGATAGTTTCCGCAGGAATGGTAAAAGCAGGATGATTAAATATTGTTTTTAATGCTTCTAAACCACCCGCTTTAAGTGCAGCTATTAATCTGTCTTTTAACGTGGGGTTGCTTTTAATTTCCTGTTCAATGGTGTTGGTAATTTCTTGGGGTGTTGCGGTGGGATTGGTTTTAGATAATTGATTAAGTAGTTGTTGAATTTCTGCTGCTGCGTCTGCTAAATTCTTCTGTTGTTGTTCTGGTGTGTAATTAGTTTGATTAAATGTTGCATTACCACCAGATTGGATTGTGTCTACAAATTGGGTAGGTCCTGTTTGGTGATATTTAGATTGATAAGATTCTGACATGGAATTATTCTCTGATTCTAGTTTGTTATTAATCACAATATTTACACTATTATATGATCGTTCTTTATCCCTGTCAAGTTCATTTTGTAAAGGTGAAACTGGGATTTGCAGTTCTCTATTTGATTCTTGAACTGATAAGTTTACATCATCAATTAACCTCCGAACATTAACCATTTCATAACTCTGATCACACTCAACTTGATAACGACCAGCACCCAAACGCTTACGCAATGATTCTAATTGATAAGTATGGGGTGTCTGACTTCCTATACATTTTTTGCAGTTACAAGGAACAAGAATCTGATACCGCAACCGTTCAAAAGAACTATGGATTTTTTCCAGTTCATGGGTAATGATAGTTAGTAAGTCTTTTTTGCGATTTCCTGCTAAACGGATTTTAATTTCCTTTTGATTGTAGTTTTGAATTATTTCAGCGCGAGTTTGATCTTTATTGATAATAACACCATTTCTCCAAACTTGTTTTTGTTCTTCAATCCAAGGGTGTATTTCCACAATAAAACTGGTAATAATCCCTTTAGGCAAAAAGTCGTATTCATAGCGTAAAATTAAATTATTATTTGGATTCCATGTGTATTCAGGTTGGTTGATATCGAGTAATTGAGGTGCAATATATTGTCGGGGAATTGGATAACATAGTTTAAACCGTATCATCAATTGTAGCAGTTCATCTCTCATATCTTTATATTTTTCATCTTCCCAAATTTCCGCCAGATTTTCTTGGGTAAAACATCCTAAATTTTTAACCACATTTTTATTATCTAGCACTTTATAAACTGCTGTAGTTCCCCATTCTGGTTTGAGAATAACATAGTGTTTTAGTATAGGATCTTTTTGGAAATGTAAGCAAACACCAAGATCATGTAAATACTGACTTAGGCGCTTCATGTCTTCACTATCTGTTAAATTATTGAGTTTACAAAAATCACGATATTCTGTAAAACTAATATAGTTACGAGGATTATTTTCTAAAGCAAAACGGACTCTTACCCAGATTTTGGGTAGAGGTTCACCAACATGAGGAAGTTGCTTAATATATTGCTGAATGTTGTTTTTAATTTCTGTTAAACCCCTATTGTCAGCTAAATTAGTTGGTAAAAATTCTTTGAGATTCAGAAATTCCCCCCGTAATTCGCGTTCATTAACTTCGCATTGACGTTTATCTTTTTCATTTTTAATAATAAGAACTGGGCTATTATCACTCAATAATTCAACAATTTTTAGCCAATAATAAAAATCCGTATTTTCTTTACGATCATCTGCAACTAAAGCATAAAGAGAACGGGAAGTTAGAAAAAATTGGTGGGTTTGATGATAGATTTCTTGTCCACCAAAATCCCAAATATTAACGCGAAATTCTTGACCATGATCTAGGTTGAATTTCCATTGAATGACATCAATACCTTCTGTTGATTTTTCATCTGATTGAAGTTGGTATTTTTCATCTTCAATTTTTTTGGCTAGAGAGGTTTTACCCGCACCTCCTTCACCAATAATCAATAATTTTGCTTCATATAAAGGTTCTGTTTCTTGTGGATCTTGTACCCGAAAATAGAAGTCGAGGATTTCTTGAATATTACCTGGATTTTTATACCATTCCTTTGGTCCTAAAATTTCTGGGGGAATAGGAACTGGATTATTACGTAAATCGAGAGTTTGGAGATTAGTAAGTTGGACTATTTCCGGTGGTAAACTGCTGATTTGATTATAAGAAATGTCGAGAAATTGAAGATTAGTAAGTTGTCCTATTTCCGGTGGTAAACTGCTGATTTGATTACCAGCAATCTTGAGAGATTGGAGATTAGTAAGTTGTCCTATTTCCGGTGGTAAACTGCTGATTTGATTATCAGAAATGTAGAGAGATTGGAGATTAGTAAGTTGTCCTATTTCCGGTGGTAAACTGCTGATTTGATTACGAGCAATGTTGAGAGATTGGAGATTAGTAAGTTGGACTATTTCCGGTGGTAAACTGCTGATTTGATTATTACGTAAATCGAGAGTTTGGAGATTAGTAAGTTGTCCTATTTCCCGTGGTAAACTGCTGATTTGATTACCAGCAATCTTGAGAGTTTGGAGATTAGTAAGTTGTCCTATTTCCGATGGTAAACTGCTGATTTGATTATTACTAAGATCAAGTTTTGTTACTTCATCTTTTGCTGCTTGTTTAATTATTTGTATTAGTTCTGCTTCAGTCATTATCTGCTAATTCCATTTTTACATTGAGATAACATTAACGGCGTTGCTGAATTTAGAGAAAATAAATTTCCTCTTGAATATACAAAAGTCGGTTAAAACCGACTTATGAAAAAACGCAACTTTCTCACCCACAATCATGAGCGAAAAATTACGTCCAACTAGATAAACGGGGAACTTTTATTAATTCTTGACTGAGACTATCATGAAGACAACCATTAGTAGCTAAAATTCTCCCCGACTCAATTTTAATCGGACTCCCATCATAAGCAGTCACCTTTCCTCCCGCTTCCTCAACCAATATTATCCCAGCTACAACGTCCCAAGGCGCAATTCCCCTCTCCCAATAACCATCAACTCGGCCACAGGCCACATAGGCTAAATCCAAAGCCGCAGCCCCGTCACGTCTCACCCCTTGGGTAAGATGAGTAAGATGACAAAACTCCGCATAATTATTATCAAGCGTTTCCCGTCTATCATAAGCAAATCCACTAACCAACAGACTTTTACCTAACTCCGCTGTTTGGGAAACATGAATAGGACGACGATTACGGGTTGCACCTAAACCAGCAGCAGCCCGAAATAATTCATCATGAAAAGGATCATAAATTACCCCCACCTTGGGTACACCCTGAATCAATAAACCAATAGAAACAGCAAAACAGGGATATTGATGAGCGTAATTAGTTGTACCATCAAGAGGGTCAATAGCCCAGAGAAATTCATGATCTTGATTTCCCAGTTTTCCCGACTCTTCAGCTAAAATCGAATGTCCCGGAAAATGACGACGCAAGACTTCTAAAATTACCTCTTCAGAAGCTTTATCAGCAGCAGTAACTAAATCACCCGGACGGCCTTTTTCGGTAATTTCATTTTCTAATTTACCTAAATAATCTTGTAAAACTACACCTGCGGCCAGGGCTGCTTCCGTAGCAATATCTAGAAAAATTTGCATATTTGTCAGTGGTTAGTGGTTAGTGGATTTAATAGGAGAGCCGGCGAAATTCCCCAGGAGTCGTCCGCATAGGTTTATCAGGGTTCCAGATACCTTTCCCCATGATTCTCGCCCATTGTTGCGCTCTTTCCAAACGTCGGTTATATTTATTATTAGGCGATCGCTCTACAAATAAAGCATACCCCTGTTTAACTACTTCCTCATTTAACAACAGTTTATCTTTCCATACATAGGCTAAAGTTCGGTTAAATTTATCCTTAGTCTCTACGTCAAATTCCAGACTAACAGCTTGATTTGCACCCCCTATTAAACCTTCTAATAACTGTTTAGCATCCTCACCCCAAGGAATTTGACGGAGATCTGGCGCGTCTAAGCCAATTAACCGCACAGAAGAAATTAAATTGGGTTGTGCTTCCATTCCCAATACCTGTAAACTTTGTCCACTCACAACCTGTGCCACCCTTATACTAGCGGGAGTTAAAGAAGAATAGTTTTGTCCTTGACAACCCACTAACAGTACAAAACTAACTAGTATAATTATTAGGCTCTTTGGCACAAAAACGCGAAGACAGACCACCATAGCAGCCATCCTCGCTATCAGATTCATTAACTTGAACACAAGAAAATCTTAGTCCTCATCTAAGGGTAAACCCGCTTTAACTTTTCCCTTCCCAAAAAACCGGCCAAATTGAAGTTCATAAACTTCATCTTCATCTTGTGTTTCCACTTCCAAATCAGAACGAGCATAACTTACACATAATAAAGCGTAACCTTGACGACGTAAATCAGGAGAAAGTCCAATAGCTTCCGGTTGGTGAATTTCTCCCGACAAAACTCTCACAGCGCAAGTTGTACAAGCCCCATTCCGACAAGAAAAGGGGAGTTCTGTCCCATTGTGTTCAGCCGTGTGTAAAATATAACGGTCTTCAGGAACTTCGAGAGTATGTAATGTACCAGTTTGGCGATTGTAAACTTTAATTGTGTGAGTTAGAACCATCTTGATTTTTAGATTTGCGGATTTGGGGTTTCAAACTTTATTATAGGAAAATAGACTGAAAACCCCCCACTTTCAGTCCAGGGAGTAGTCAAAAAAATTTCTTTTCTAAAATGCTTGCTTTTTTTTAAATTCCATTGTACTATAGCAAAGCGAGACCCTGGAGAGATGGCCGAGTGGTTGAAGGCGCAGACCTGGAAAGTCTGTTATGCAGAAATGTATACGAGGGTTCGAATCCCTCTCTCTCCGTTAACAATTTCGGCTTTTAACTAATTAAGCCTCCTGATACATAATTTCTTGGAAGTGAATCATATCTTTTTGAGGGTCAGCTAAACTAACTTTTACTAATAGATTTTCTCCCAAACTAACAGAACGTCGGAAAGACATAGGTAATTGTAAACCCAAATCTTCTAATAAAATTAGTGCTAAATTGCTATCTTCTCGTAACCACATTAACACTGTCACCTGCCAAATTTCCTCAGGATGACGACGTAAATATTCTAAAGCATAATATCTATTAGTTTGTCGTTCCACCATCGTTGCTTCCTGGGTAGCGCTGCTAACCGTCATCATCACTTCTTTAAGTTGTTCCGCAGAGAAAGGTAAACCTTCACCGCGTAAATGTGCTTTTAATTGGAAGTGAGTGAGTAAGTCACTATAACGACGAATAGGAGAAGTAGCTTGTGTATAAGTATCTAAACCCAATCCAGCATGACGCACAGGGGTAATACTCATTTCACTCTTAGGCATACAGCGACGCATTGCACAGGAACGAACAAAACCCGCTGGGAGTAGAAGTAGTTCTTCCTCTGGAGGTAATTCCGGTTGAGGTTGACCGCGAAAGGGAAGAGGGATATTATGGGTTTGACCATAACGGGCTGCGACCTCTCCTGCAAGGATCATCATTTCTGCGACTAATTGTCGGGACAAGGAATCATCTAAAACATCAATATTGATATCATCGTCTTTGACTTTGATCATCGCTTCTGGCATATTAATACTAATAGCCCCTTGACCATAGCGCCAGGTTCTACGTATTTTAGCCCAATTAGCGATCGCTTCAATTTCTGGTTCTGCTTGTACTCCCAACTCTAACATCTCATCAACATCTTGATAGGTGAGACGATAGGTAGGCTTAATTAAACCAGTATGTATACAATAATCTTCTACAGACCCAACTTCATCTAAAACCACCCCAAAGCTCAGAGCACAACAGACTTTCCCCTGTACCAAACTCATGGGACCTGTAGCTAACACCTCTGGAAACATGGGAATCATCCCCGTAGGTAAATACACCGTACTTCCCCGTTTTCTGGCTTCCAAATCTAATTCATCATCTGGGATTAATAATCTGGTAGGATCGGCTATATGTACCCATAACCGTTCTTTTCCATCTGGTAATATTTCCCAACTTAAACCATCATCTATTTCTGTCGTGCTTTCATCATCAATGGTATATACCTTGAGATGTGTGAGATCGAGACGGTTTGTGTCCAAATCTGTGGGAGGGAAATCCAAGCGTTCTTGCGCCACTTCTAATACCTGATGAGGAAATTGAACGGAAATTGACGAACGACGTAGGAACAGGTTTTCATGGGGACTCCACCAACCCAAATCTATCAACAATTGAAAAGCACCCTGGGGCGTAGCAGAACGTCCCAGCATATTCATTGTTTCTAATACTGGGGCTGAAGGTGGACAAGCACGAGCTAAAGAATCGTAATTCACCTTGAGCATGATCACATCTGCTAACAAAGTCGCATACTTTTCTAATACTTCTAAACGCTGGCGATCCATTCTTTGCCATTCTACGACTTGTCCCTGAAGTGCCTGTTCTACACGGGCTAAAAATTCCTGCTGTCCCTTTGCTTTTTGGGATTCTACTGAAATCTGGTGTTTGCGTTCTGCTACTTGTACCGCGCTGCGTGGTTCATAGGCCTCCCCTTTTTGCTTGAAATAGAGTTTATCTTCTGATAACAAACAATGGGCTGCATAACACTGGGGAGGTGTGGATTCTGAAAATAGGATACTTGCTAATTGACTGGGGGTGACAGTTTCCCCATCTTCAATGAGTAGTTCCCAAGCTATTTCCAGACTTGATGGGTCTAGATAAGGCTGGACTTGATTTAAAAACTCAGCAATTTCGCCCGGTTTATAGGTTTGTCCATTAACTGTGTAGGTAAATTGGCGAGGTGCGAGACTATGAGATTGACCCCTTTCGTCTACTATGAACCAACGAGCTTTACCGTCTGGACGATCTACCACTCCTAGACGGCGATCGCTTTGAACCCTAAATTCAACTAACGTCCCCTTATCCACAACTATCGCACTTTAATTTTAATATTTTGAGATTTTTAGACTGGAAATTTCGGATTAAATAACTGGTATTTAATCCTTTATTTAATAATTTGCTATGAGAAATGCTTTTACAGTTTTTAATTTCACGACCAAACTTAGTGATTGTACCATTTTTGATAATTAATTAAATGTTTTTGGCAATTTCCTAACATTAAACCTTAAATTTTAGATTTTGGACTCAAAGTAACTGGGCATATCCACTGCTACTTTTTTGGACAATCATCCAAAATCCAAAATCCAAAATATTTTTAACCTTCGGCGTTAATGAAGGGTAATAAAGCCACAATTCGGGCGCGTTTAATGGCTAGAGTCAGAGCGCGTTGTTGCTGACAGGTTAAACCAGTAATTCTCCTTGGTAGAATTTTACCACGTTCTGTGAGAAATTTACGCAACAAATCTACATCTTTATAATCAATGTGGTCTCCCGGCTTAATTGGAGAAAGGCGACGACGATAGTAACTCATTCTTACTTAATTTCCTTGTGAACTGTGTGTTTGTTGCAGTGGGTACAGAACTTTTTCAGTTCTAAGCGGTTGGTTGTGTTCCGACGGTTTTTAGTGCTGGTATAACGAGATACACCAGGGGAACGTTTATCAGGATTTGTCCGACACTCGGTGCATTCTAGTGTCACTATTATGCGTGCACCTTTGCTTTTAGCCATAATCTTACAAAATGTAAAGCCTGGAGATAATTAACACAAATGGTCATTATCTCATATTTCGGGGAAATTTTTCAAGTAGCCGTTTAATTTTTATATCTAATGAATAACCACGCTGGGAGGAAATGATTATGGTCTGAAAAAAGCGGTCATGGAAGGTCTGACCCCTTTGAGTATCGGATAAAGCTGCTCCTCCGTCAATGATTAGGGGCAGTAGTAGGACGACAGCAGCGGGATTGAGGATGATATTCCCCAAGAAAATGGATAATAATAAGCTAGAAAAGCAAATAACTCCTTCTCGCAGCAATAATGTCTGAAATTGGGGGATTCTGTTAACTATTTCCCCGTTTGCGACTTCTAGGATTTTTAAATCAAATGCCCAGCGCCCTAAACTTTGTCCATGATTATTGTAAACTATGACTACGCGGAAAATTAGCCAAGCAAAAATAAAAACAAAGATTTGGGTAAATTGAATCCCGATTTGATTGCTTCTGACGATAGAACTGAGAAACCATACAGTTAAGAAGTCAACAGCTAAGGCCATACCCCGACGGGTAATGTCTCCTTTTGGGTAGTGTCTTTGTCTTTGATTTGCTTTAACAAGAGTCATAGCCTTTACCTCGCTGGTGGTACAGGTAACGTATCATTGAATAGATCATACAAAATAAATAGTTGATATTTAACCATTAACGATTTCCGTTAGGGCTTCATGAATAACATCATCACTCACACCATGTCGTTTTAAACTAGCAATTAAAGCATTAACTGTATTATTTTCTAACTTTTCTAAATCTGCTCTCATTCCCTGTCCAATATATGCTCGAATCAAGGGTTGATAACCAGAAAAACCAAGTATTGGTGCAAGTTGTTTCAATTCTTCTACTACATCTTCTGGTATTCTTAGCGTAACCGTAATCATGGGGCGATTTTTGTCTAAGCGTTGTTTTAATGTTTCAATCTTCATAATATTCTCGCTCCTTGCGTGTGGCTTTACGGGCTGAAATAATTCTGATTACATCATCTTCAAATTCGATATGGACTACAAATAAAAGATTCCAACGGGTATCTAAACCAATGATGGCATCTCTGGCTTCATCATTGCGACTAGCATCTACTATTTTGATGAATGGATCAAAAAATGCCTCTGCTGCTTGTTGAAAGGTTATGCCATTATGTTTACTGGGGTTATTTCGACTTTTTTCCTCGTTCCAGACGAACGTAATACCATTTAAAATAAAGTAGACATCCATAAAATAAATGATAGATTACTGTATTTACATTGTCAATATGGTATGTTATATATTGACAACTTTTAGAAAAATAATCTATGGTATACAGCTTGAGCTAAAATAAGTCTATGAGAAATTTAGAAACCGTCACAATTCATCAATTTAGAGGACTTCGAGACTTAGAACTAAAGGATCTCGGACGGATTAACCTGCTTGTGGGTCTTAACAACTCAGGGAAAACTAGTGTTCTAGAAGCATTATCTGTCTACTGTCATCCATTAGATATTAAAGTGTGGCTGAGTACAGCAAATCAACGAGAGCAGGATATTGGAGTATATCGTATTCGTCTACTGGATGCTATAAAGTGGTTATTTACACATAATTCTGCATCTATTGTAGAACCTGATAAACCTATTATTCTTATTTCTAGCACTGGTTTATTTTCTGTAAAGAAGTTAATAGCAAGCTATGAAGAAATGGAGCAAATATCGTTATCGGAGGAAAGCAATATCAGAAATATTAGCAACGAAGAAGAAATTGAAAATGAAGATACACCAAGAGTTAAGAAAGGAATTAAGCTAAAAATAGAGGTATTTGCAGATGATGGTTATCAATTAAGTTTATTTGGCGAACCACCTGCTTGTATTACAGATTTTTTGCTATGGGAGGATGAACGTTTTTATAGATTACCTGGAAAGAGAGAACCAAGTCTCAAGACATCTGTAGTAACACCATCATCTCATCGTTCAGAAGTTGGTCAATTTCGATTACTTTCAGAAGCAACATTTCAAAATTTTAAAGCTGATGTAATTCAATTATTAAAACAGATTGATAACAATATTTCTGATATAGAAATTTTGTTACCTCCAGAATCTATAAGTTCTCGATTCAATATTTATATTCAACATAAAAAACTAGGACTTGCACCGGTTAGCACCTTTGGTGATGGTATTCGTCGCTTATTACATATAGCTCTTAAACTTGCCAGCGTCAAAGGTGGTATTCTTTTAATTGATGAATTGGAATCAACGATTCACACAGAAGCCTTACAAAGCTCTTTTCAATGGTTAGTTAAATGGTGTACAGAAATGGATGTTCAATTATTTGCAACTACCCATAGTTTGGAAGCTGTTGATGCTTTATTAGAAGTAACTGAATCAGATTCAGATTTAGTGCTTTATCGCTTAGAACCAAAGGAAGGAAAAACAAAAGTAGTTAGACATGATGGACATAGATTAAGACGTTTAAGAGAAGAATTAGGTCAGGAGGTGCGTTGGTGAGTCGGAAATATGTTTTAATTGGCGTGGAAGGTTATCATGATCAGGCTTTTGTATCTAGGATATTGTGTAAATTATTAGGCTTTTGTGAATTTAAGGGAGATAACTCGAAATTAGATCATTTTTGGCGAAACTTTATTCCTAATTATCCTAAAGGTGGAAATTTATACAAGAGGCTTGATATGCCTCAGATATTATATAATGATAATTTCTCAATAGCTATATATGTAGGTAATGGAGGTGAGTTAATTGAGAATTTAAGTGATAAATTATCTAATATTGATGATCTTTCAACCTTTTTCGCTTTTGCAATAGTAGCTGATACTGATAACAATACACCTAACGAAGTAGCAGGAAAGTATCATGAAGGTTTTAAAGAATATTTTTCTCATTTTCCAACTGAAGTTACTGAAAGTGGTAATGTTACAGAAGGTTCACCAGAATTAGAAACAAAAGCAGGAATTTATATATTACCAGATAATTCTCAACCAGGAGTTTTAGATACTTTAATTTGTGATTGTGGAGATTTAGTTTATCCTGAATATATGCAAAGAGCAAAGGAATATATAGATAAATTTTCTGAGGAAGACAGAAAGAAAAAGTCTTTAAAGTGGAAACCTTTTGATCAACAAAAAGCTATAATTGCCACAGTGGCCAGTGTTCTTCAACCAGGTGCGACAAATACGGTAACTATTATGCGTGATGATTGGATTAGTATTGAGACAGAGGAAATTCCAGCTATTAAAAATTTCACTGAGTTTTTAAGAAATTTGTTAAATTTAAAAACTGAATAATACCCTATAATTCTACACCTTATCCCTCGCTGGTGGCACAATACCCAACCTATTTAACCCTGCATCAATACCTCTCAACAATTTAAAATCATCCTCCGGTAAAAGATAATTATTACTACTAATAAAACCCCCAACTGGCTGTCTTTCTAAAAACCCAAATGCTTGACGAAATTGTTGCGGTTCTGCCTTAATTGGGGCATCAAAATGACAGGGAATAATCCATTGAAAATCCCATTTTGCAACTTTATCAGCCCAATTTATAGTTTCCTGGGGGGCGCGATTTAAAATCAAACTTTGTAAAATTGGCGCAACAAATATCCGCCCATTTCCTCGTAAAATATCAAATGAATCTTGCCAATTTTCCCGCCATTGGAAAGGAAAAAACCCAAAATAGGCTTTTCTCGAACGTTCTGGGGCTTTTTGGGCATCCCGCCATACCTGACTCCATGTCGGTACTTCTAATACACTGGGGCTAAAATACAAGGCAAATAATGTTACCCGCTGCCACCCTTTGAGGCGATTGGCTGGGGTATCTGTAATCATGTCAAAAGCTTGATCCTTGGCGTGGTATAATAAGGGATAGGGGTCAAGTTGGACAATTGCTGGTGGTTCTGCTGGTACTGAAACTATAGTATCTGTAATTAGGACTGTGTGCGATCGCTTGTGGAAAAAAGCCACCTCTGCAAACTTACCCAAACCTAAATCAATCGGTCCGAGGATTGCATAATCAAAATCCTCAGCAAAAGGGGCTTCCTGGCTATTTTCAGGCAGTATGTGAGTACGTTTACCAGGTAAACCCAACCAACTCAAAGGCAGATTAATGGGAAAACTCCATTGTCCGGGAGCAACAAATACCTGTGCAGTGGGAAAGCGTCGCGCAAAGGGACCAACAAATACTTTATGTTCTATTCCTGATATCGTTGGCAAAATAATATACTTAATATTACCGTGTTTGCTTATCAATTCATTTAATAATCGGATACATTCACCAGTGGGTGCAACAGGTGCATAAACCAGCAACCCTCCTTTTTCCAGCTTAACTACAGTCATGCGAATTGGCACAACTACATAGAAAATCCCCTGTAATTGGTCAAAGGTCCAGATGGTATCTTTAATAACTTCTTTACAAATAGTACGCCGTTCACCATAAGGATAAATTGGCACAACAGGCCAAAACCGCCATAAAAAGTCCTGGGGATGAATTTGTTCTATGTCTTCACTTGTAAGCACTCTGTGAACCTCCCCCAATTCCCAATACTTGTAATTTATATCCTAGAATTTGGAGTTTAGCAAATTCAGGGGATTATTTGAACATTTTATTCAGATAGAAATAAAATATTTTCTACTTACGTCTAATCACTAAGTTATTTTAACAATAAATTTTACCCAAAAAGGTTCTAACTGTGTTTGGTTTCGCTATTGCTCTACTAAGACACATTTTGATAATTAATAATCAACATTCACTGTATTTGAAGCAGAGGTTCAAACTCCCATATATTTGAATATTATGGTATTATGGTAGAATATTGAATAGAGGCAAATTATCAATCCCAATCATCTTTACCTCCCGCTCTTATTTGTCACAAATTCTTGGAAATTTACTTGACGTTCTTTTTAATTTATGCTATACTGAAGCTAGACCCAATCAATATATCCCATTCCACGTAAAAACACAAATATATTTTTGTATAATTTAAAAAGTAGCAACTTTGCATTAAACTATTAGAAAAATGCAGTCAAAGTGGTGATATGGCAATTCAGTCAACAGCAGAAAGTTTATTTCAAACTGCTTATGAACGTCGTTACACTTGGGATGAGAATTTTCCTGGTTATTCTGCCTATGTGCAACTGCTACAGGAAGGTGAGATATATACGGGTAAAATTCAGATTGACCCAAGACTGAATATCCGAGTTACAGAAGTCGCAGATAAAGAAATAGCAGCAGGAATTGATATTCAGTTACAGGAAGTAGTTACCCGCTGTCAAAAAACCAGTTTTCTAGATTCTTATGGTCAACATGAGTTTATTTTAGGTGAAACGGGAGAAAATGATGGTGTAACTGTTTTTGTCAAGAGTGATAACACTGGTATTCACTATCAAATACGTAATCAAACAATACATCAAGAAGTTCGGTTTATGGGTCGTATGTCCCTAGAGATGAATTATGATGATTTTCTAGATACAGAATCCAGTTATCTTCCGCTTATATATCATGTGGTTTTTCGTAATTCGCAAACAGGAGACGTTGATAGCATTCTCAAGTTTACGGATACATATCAAAAGTTTGGTGATTATTACATTTTGACAAGTCAGGTAGTAGCGGAGTATGTAGACGGGAAAATAGAAACTCCTTCGTCAATTACTGAGTTTATTTATTCTCAGATTCAGTTAAGTAACAACTGAGAACGGACAACTGACAATTATCAGCCTAAACTAGATTATTAGCAATGTAGACAATCACCAATTTATTAAAGAAGCAGGACAGAAACAATGGAATTGACGCTAGAAAATGTAGAAACTGTATTAGATGAAATGCGCCCCTATCTCATTTCTGATGGTGGTAATGTGGAAATTGTCGAATTAGATGGACCAATTGTTAAACTCCGGTTACAGGGTGCTTGTGGTTCTTGTCCTAGTTCGACTATGACTTTGAGAATGGGTATTGAACGTCGTCTTAAGGAAATGATTCCTGAGATATCTGAAGTAGAACAAGTTATCTAAATTGCTGGTAATGGGTAATGGGTAATGGGTAATTGGTAAGATATCCCTGTTCCCTGTTCCCTATTCCCTGTTCCCTGTTCCCTATTCCCTATTTTTGACACTATGTCTCATCCTTTACACGTTGCATTTATCTGGCATCAACATCAACCATTGTACAAGTCTCCTGAAAATGGCAGTTCTCTGGTTACTAGTCAACAGTATCGCTTGCCTTGGGTACGTTTACATGGAACTAAGGATTATTTAGATTTAGTATTATTGTTAGAAAAGTATCCTAAATTACATCAAACAGTAAATTTAGTACCTTCCTTGATATTACAACTGGAAGATTATGTTGCGGGTACGGCTTTTGACCCCTATTTAACTGCTAGTTTGACTGCTGTGGAACAGTTGACCCGTGAACAAAAAGAGTTTATTATTCAACATTTCTTTGATGCTAATCATCATACATTAATTGATCCCCATCCTCGTTATGCCGAGTTATATTACCAAAGACAGGAACAAGGACAAAGTTGGTGTTTAGCAAATTGGCAATTATCAGATTATGGTGATTTATTAGCTTGGCATAATTTGGCTTGGATTGATCCTTTATTTTGGCATGACCCGGAAATTGCTGCTTGGTTAGAACAGGGACGTAATTTTAGTTTAGGCGATCGCCAGCGCATTTATTCCAAACAGCGGCAAATTCTTAGTCAAATTATTCCCCAACATCGGAAAATGCAGAAAAGTGGACAACTAGAAGTTACCACGACTCCCTATACTCACCCGATTTTACCGTTATTAGCTGATACTAACGCTGGACGGGTAGCAGTACCGCAGATGACATTACCTAAACAGCGATTTCAGTGGGTAGAAGATATTCCTCGACATTTACAAAAATCCTGGGATTTATATATAGATAGGTTTGGACAAGATCCTAGAGGTTTGTGGCCTTCGGAACAATCCGTTAGTCCAGAAATTTTACCGTATATTATTAAACAAGGTTTTCAATGGATTTGTTCAGATGAAGCGGTTTTAGGCTGGTCATTAAAACACTTTTTTCATCGAGACGCTGTGGGAAATGTGCAAGAACCAAAACTGCTTTATCGTCCCTATCGTCTGCAAACTTCCGCTGGGGATGTGTCTATAGTTTTCCGTGATCATAGACTATCAGATTTAATTGGTTTTACATATAGCACTATGCCAGCTAAGAAAGCAGCAGCGGATTTAGTTGGGCATTTGCAAGCGATCGCTAAACAACAAAAAGAAAGTGATGATGATCAACCATGGTTAGTTACAATTGCCCTAGATGGGGAAAATTGTTGGGAATTTTATCCTCACGACGGGAAAGACTTCCTAGAAACATTATATGAAAGTTTGAGTAACCAGTCCAATATCAAACTTGTCACCGTTTCCGAATTTATTGACCAATTCCCCCCCACCACAACTATTCCCAGTGAACAACTCCATAGTGGTTCTTGGGTAGATGGCAATTTTACCACATGGATAGGAGACCCGGTTAAAAACCGCGCTTGGGACTATCTCACCGCAGCTAGACAAGTTTTAGTAAATCATCCCGAAGCTACGGAAGAGAACAACCCCGCAGCCTGGGAAGCCTTATATGCTGCTGAAGGTTCAGATTGGTTTTGGTGGTTTGGAGAAGGCCATTCTTCTAATCAAGATGCTATTTTTGACCAGTTATTTCGGGAACATCTGCACGGTATTTACACAGCTTTAAATGAACCTGTTCCACCGTATTTGCACAGTCCCCTAGAAATCCATGAAGCCCGTTCTGAACACAAACCAGAGGGATTTATCCATCCTATCATAGATGGTAAAGGTGATGAGCAAGACTGGGATAAAGCCGGACGTATAGAAGTGGGTGGTGCTAGGGGAACAATGCACAACAGTAGCACTATCCAGCGTATTTGGTATGGTGTAGACCATTTAAACTTTTACGTGCGGGTAGATTTTAAAACTGGCGCTGTTCCTGGTCAGGATATACCACCAGATTTACACCTATTCTGGTATTATCCTGATCGGACAATGGTGAATAGTTCTATACCTCTAGCTGAAGTACCAGATACTGCACCTTTAAATTATCTATTTCATCATCATTTGGAAGTGAATTTACTGAGTCAGTCGGTGCAATTTCGAGCAGCAGGAGACAATTATTTATGGTATCCCCGTGCTACCCGTGCTCAGGTTGCTTTAGATTCTTGTCTAGAAATAGCAATACCTTGGGCTGATTTGCAAGTTCCTCCAGATTATCCTCTACGGTTGATTTTGGTGTTATCTGATGATGGTTGTTTTTCTGGTTATGTGCCGGAAAACGGTTTGATTCCTATTGATGTTCCTTAGTGGTAATTCCCGATTTTTATCGGGATTTCTGGTTTTTGTTTCACGCAAATTCCCTCCAGACAGGGAGGAAAATTACAGCAGTTTCCGATATTATGAAGTACAGATATTAATGATAAAACTCTTGTGGTGCGGGCATCTTGCCCGCACAAAGTGTACCTCACTCAAAGCTACTTGCTGTAAAATCAAATTAATTGGTGGTGGGGATTTGAACGGGATGATTTATAATAATGATTATCATTTTGGTTAATCTTCTATGTCGTCTCAAAGCTTGCTTAAACGTCCCCGCCGTCTGCGTCGTACTGAAACTCTACGGAGAATGGTACGGGAAACAATTTTAACAGTGGATGATCTGATCTATCCCGTGTTTGTCATGGAGGGGGAAGGGGAAAAGGTAGAGATATCTTCTATGCCCGGTTGTTATCGTTTTTCTCTGGATTTACTCCTGAAAGAAATTACCGAAGTGTCACAATTGGGAATTAATGCTGTAGCAATTTTCCCGGTAATTCCAGAGGAAGATAAAGATGAAACAGGTTCGGAAAGTTACAACCAGCAGGGATTGGTACAGGAAACGGTTAAAGCTATTAAAAAGCTAGTCCCGGAAATCTTGATTATTACTGATGTAGCTCTTGACCCTTTTACTACTCATGGTCATGATGGTTTGGTTGATGAAAATGGCAAAATTCTCAATGATCCAACTTTAGAAGTGTTAGTAAAAATGGCACTTTCCCAAGCAGAAGCGGGAACTGATTTTGTTGCCCCTTCTGATATGATGGATGGTAGAATTGGGGCAATTCGCACGGCTTTAGATGCTGAAGGTTATATCAATGTAGGGATTTTGGCATACTCCGCAAAATATGCCTCTGCCTATTATGGACCATTCCGGGATGCTTTGGATTCTGCTCCCAAATTTGGCGATAAAAAAACCTATCAAATGGACGCAGCTAACGCTAAAGAAGCTTTAAAGGAAATTGAATTGGATATTGCTGAAGGTGCAGACATCATTATGGTTAAACCAGCTTTGGCATATTTAGATATAATTTGTCAAGTAAAAGCAGCAACAAATTTACCAGTCGCAGCTTATAACGTGAGTGGTGAATACGCCATGATTAAAGCTGCTGCTCAATATGGTTGGATTGATGAAAAAAAGGTGATTTTAGAGACTTTAACCAGTATGAAGCGGGCTGGTGCTGATTTAATTTTAACTTATTTTGCCAAAGAAGTGGCTTTGATGTTGAGTTAAGGTTCTATTCAGGAAGTGGCAAAGATTTTTTGGCAAATAAATGACAAAATCATTTACATTCGGACTTTTTTTGTGTTAACTTGATAACGGTTATCATTTTTGTTAGCTATGGTCAGTTTATTCAGTATGACAAGGAAAAACTTGTCTTAAAAATTCACTTTTACCATACTTTTTTTGTCAAATAAAACCCAGATTTTCAGATGAATACAATCAGTTTAAACGCAAAAAATGCAATTCCTGAAATACCCAAACGCGGAATGCCAGTAAGTATAATTACAGGGTTTTTAGGAAGTGGTAAAACTACGCTTTTAAATCAGATTCTTCAAAACAAACAAGATTTAAAAGTCGCTGTCCTCGTCAATGAGTTTGGTGATATTAACATTGATAGTCAATTACTAATTTCTGTAGATGAAGCTATGATGGAACTTAGTAATGGCTGTATATGTTGTACAATTAATGATGGTTTAGTTGATGCAGTTTATCGAGTTCTAGAAAGAGAAGATCCCATTGATTATCTAGTTATTGAAACTACAGGTGTTGCTGATCCTTTACCAATCATTTTAACTTTTCTGGGAACAGAATTGAGGGATTTAACTAACCTAGATTCAATTATTACAGTGGTAGATGCTGAAGCCTTCGATGAAAAACACTTCCAGAGTGAAGCAGCTTTAAAACAGATTACTTATGGGGATATTATTCTCCTCAATAAAACAGACCTTGTTACCCCAGAGAAAATTCAAGAAGTAGAAAATTTCATCCATGATATCAAGCATGGAGCGAAGATTTTACATACTCAATATGGTGAAGTTGCTTTACCTCTAATTTTAGATGTGGGTTTAACACCAAAAGATAAGTACATTGCCATTGATGATGAAGATACTCATAAACATGAACATCATCATGAACATGAGCATCATCATCATCACTCTGATCATTTAGACAATGATGGGTTTGTTTCCATTTCTTTCCAAAGTGATAAACCATTTGATGTGCATAAATTTGAGAATTTCTTAACCGAAGAAATGCCAGAAAATGTATTTCGAGCTAAGGGTATTTTATGGTTTAGTGATAGTGAGTTGCGTCATATCTTTCAACTCAGTGGACCTCGTTACACTTTGCACGCTGACGAATGGCCTAATCAACCTAAAAATCAGGTAGTTTTTATTGGTAGAAAATTGGAGGCTAGTGAGATTCATACAAAACTTAACGAATGTTTGTTATTTTAGTTTAAAAGTCTTCATTAATTCTCAAATTCATCAAATCAAATTTAGTTAATAGCTATTTATAGATATAGTTTATGAAACTATTAACTTTGCTTATAAATCATCCCCATTAACCTAAAAAAATGACTTTATCTATTCGTCCAGAGCTAAATTCTACTGCTGACATTTCATCCTTATATCAGCAAGAATTACCAACTGTAACAGAAGCTGATATGAGACAAGCTGTACGCACTTTGTTGATTGGATTGGGAGAAAATCCTGATAGAGAAGGGTTAAAAGATACTCCCAAAAGAGTTGTTAAAGCTTTAAAGTTTCTGACGAATGGATATCATCAATCTTTGGATGAACTATTAAATGGAGCAGTTTTCACAGAAGATGCTAATGAAATGGTTTTAGTCCGGGATATTGATCTTTTTAGCTCCTGTGAACACCACATATTACCGATTATTGGTCGCGCTCATGTCGCTTATATTCCTAATGGTAAAGTCATTGGTTTATCAAAAATTGCTCGCATTTGTGAAATGTATGCTCGACGTTTACAAGTACAAGAACGGCTAACTTTACAAATTGCTGACGCACTGCAAGGTTTACTCAAACCTCAAGGGGTTGCAGTGGTAATTGAAGCAACTCATATGTGTATGGTGATGAGAGGAGTGCAAAAACCAGGTTCTTGGACTGTTACCAGTGCTATGCGTGGTGTGTTTTCTGAAGACGCACGCACTCGTGAAGAATTTATGAATTTAATTCGCCACAGTGCTAATTTTAAATAGGCTTTGTGTAATGTAGGGATAAGAGATTTTTTATCTCTACATTATATTGATATTTGAACGCAGATAAACGCGGATAAACGCAGATGAAAAGGGATAAGTTATCATGATTGGAAATTTGAAATTTAATGAGCAGGGGTTAATTCCGGCTATAGCTCAAGATTATCTTGATGGTACTGTTCTAATGATGGCTTGGATGAATGCAGAATCAATTCAAAAAACCCTGGCTACAGGTGAAGTTTATTATTGGAGTCGTTCCCGTTCTCAGTTGTGGCATAAGGGGGCAACATCTACACATATTCAAAAGGTAAAAGAGCTTTTTTATGATTGTGATGGTGATACAATTCTCATCAAAATTGAGCAAGTTGGTGATATTGCCTGTCATACTGGAGTCAGAAGTTGTTTTTTTAATTCTGTGGGAATTTTACCTCATAAATTATAATTTATATTGATTATGACTTTACCAATTATTACCGTTGTCGCTGGATTATTTGGATCTGGAAAAACTACCTGGATCTGTCAACAAATTCGAGATATTAAATCTATTGAAAAAGTAATTTATTTTTCTCCAGGAACGGGGAATATTCCCATTGATCAAACTAAAATAGCTACTGAATTTCCTGATCTGAAAATATTTGGTGATGGTCAAGAAATTGAATTTCTATATCACATCCCCACAGCAGAGAGTGTTTATGTTGAATTAGGTTCTTATCTAGAGTTAAATAGTATATCAAAAATATTAGATCATCTCACTTACCAGGCTATAGCAATTATTCCAGAGGAGTTAAAAAACTCTGAATATGATAGTTGGGCAAATGAAATTATCTATGGCGCACCAGTTCCAACTATAATGGTAGAAAATTTATGGCGGGTAGAAACTACGGGGCAAGTAATTGATGAAAATAGTTTAGATGAATTTTGGTATGAAATAACTCACGGTGCTTATGGGATTGTTACCCGTGCTAAGGCAATTTTCGATGTTAATGATGGACGTTCTCTTTACTGTGATTTTGTCTCTGGTGTTCCCCAAACGGACTTTTTAGAATTAAACGTACCAAGGTATTTAGAAGGTAGACCTCAGCGATTTAGTGGCATAGAAATAGCCGGAAAAAACTTAAATGAAACCGCTTTAAAAGCAACATTATCCGATTGCTGTTTATCTGAATCCATGATTTTGCAATATCAACAACAAGTACAACAAATTTTACTAGAAGGTCAACAAGTATGAAAATAGCTGTCATGTCATGTATTCATGGTAATTACGAAGCCTTAGATGCTGTATTATTAGATATTGACAATCAAAAAGCTGAGAAAATCTTTTGTGTTGGTGATTTAGTGGGATATGGACCCCACCCTAATGCGGTAATTAACCAAATTCGCTCCTTGGATATTCCTACCTGCGCTGGTTGTTGGGATGAAGATATTGTAGAGGGATTAAATGCTTGTGATTGTAGTTATCCTTCAATATTGGCAGAAAAAAGAGGACTAAAAGCTCACCAATGGACAAATCAGGAAATCCACCCGGAAAACCGGGAATTTTTGGCCAATTTACCCCATAGTCTCCAATGGCAAAACTTAGCCTTTGTTCACGGTAGTCCCCATAGCAACCATGAATATTTATTACCTGAATTGGATGCTTTTGTCGCTTTAGAAAGGGTACTTTCCACAGGTGCAGACGTGCTATTTTGTGGACATACTCACGTTCCTTATACTCGTAATCTTAATGCTGGTGAGTTACAAGTTCAGGTTAATAATCCAGCAGAATCACGGAAAATTAACTTTTCATCTGCGCTGAAAAAGATTGTTAATGTTGGTTCTGTTGGAGAACCTCGACATGGACGACCAAATGCAACTTATGTAATTTATGAAACTGATACTCAAGGGGTGACTTTGCGGGAAGTTACCTATGATTATCAAAAAACCTGTGCAGCAATTATCGAAAAGGGATTACCAGAAATCTTTGCTTGGCGTTTAGCCCATGGCTTAGAGTATGCTGAACGGGGAGAAGATCCAACTCATGTTTGTACCAGATAAAAGAACTAATCCAAAATCTAAAATCTAAAATTGATTATGTGGGCGATTTTGAGTGGAATTGAGGGAAATTTATCAGCCTATGAGGCTGTAATAGTTGATATTAAACGTCAAAGCCGTTATATAGAGGCATTATACATTATCGGTGATTTAGTTGGTCCAACACAGGAATCTGAAGAGTTGGTACAAAGAGTCAAATCACAGCGACGGGGTGAATTAGCACCGATGATTTGTAAAGGATGGTGGGAAGAACAGTGTTTAATTTTACATGGTTTAGGACCAACCGCGGACGCACCAGAATTGATAGCAAAATATGGAGGTGAGACTGTACAAAGATTGTGGGATTGTGTTTCTCATCAAACAGTACAATGGTTGCGATCGCTCGATTTTGGTTTTTTTGAGTTAGATTGTTTATTAATACATGGTTCAACCGTGGGTGTGAGTGAAGAACTTAATCCCCAAACTCCTCCCATACAAATGTTAGATAGATTATCACGGATGCAAGCGAATAACCTCTTTTGCGGTCGTTCTGGTTTAACTTTCCAATACAAATTACAAGGGGGTTCTATCAACAGTAAAATTACCACTCTAGATAGTCAATTTTCCCCAGAAATAGTCACCAGCAGTTCCCGTCAAGTAGTTGGGGTAGGAAATGTGGGACGAACCCCAGGAGAAGCTACTTACACTATTTATCATCCAGCAACAAATCAGGTCAAATTTAAAACAGTATATTATGGACAACGTAGAGGATTTCAAAAGCATCAGTAAATTAAAGGTAATAAGATGTAAATAATTATTTACCCAACTCTACGGGTAAACTCTGAATTAACATCCACTAACACTCCCCTATCTCAATAGAGGAGGCTATGATTTATACTATTATTCAATGATAGTTCTTCCTTGTCAAATCTATGATAGCAGATTTAAAAATAATTGTCAACCCCTAAATCTACTTTTTTCGCGCGACTTGTTGGGGAGCAACCATAAAGCGATAATACAGAACTTTCCGGTGTTATGAGATACATATTTAGCGGGCAAGATGCCCGCACCACAAGAGTTTGATGATTTAACTTTGTACCTCATAAGAACAAAATTTGATGATAGTTCTTCCTTATCAAATCTATGATAACATTTTTAAAAATAATTGTCAACCCCTAAATCTACTTTTTTCGCGCGACTTCCTGGGGAAATTAAATGTTATTTTTGTAATTATTGACAAGTCGGGTATCTTGTTTTTTAGAAACAACTATGACATCATTAACACCAGAAAGTTTATCTAAATTCGTCGAATTTTGCAACCAATATATCACGGGACAAGAACGTAAGGAAGCACAAACTTTTCTTGACCGATTTTTTCGGGCTTTTGGTCATGAGGGTGCTTTGGAAGCCGGAGCGAAATATGAGGAAGCTATTAAAAAAGGTAGTAAATCTGGAAAAACTGGTTTTGCTGATTTGGTTTGGAAACCTCGCGTTTTAATTGAAATGAAAAAGCGCGGAGAAGACCTAAATAAACATTATTCCCAAGCCTTTGATTATTGGACTAGGTTAGTTCCAAATCGTCCTAAATATGTGATTTTATGTAATTTTGATCAATTCTGGATTTTTGATTTTGATATTCAGATAGATACACCTGTAGATAAAATCTCTCTTGAGGAACTACCAGCACGGTCGGGAGCATTGGCTTTTATGGAATTAGCTCAAAAAACTCCTATATTCAAAAATAACCAGTTAGAGGTGACGGAAAGGGCTGCTCGTCGTATGGGAGAGTTATTATTAGAGTTGGAAGCTAGGGGTATTGAAAAGTTAACAGCACAGCGGTTTGTTTTACAATGTGTGTTAGCTATGTTTGCGGAAAAAAGACAGTTGTTACCCCGTGATTTGTTTGTTTCTTGTGTTCAAGATTGTATGAATGGGTCAAGTTCTTATGATATTTTAGGTGGTTTATTTCGGGAAATGAATCTACCGGGGAAAACTCCTGCGGGACGTTATCAAGGTGTAGATTATTTTAATGGAGGTTTATTTTCTCGCATTGATTCAATTGAGTTAACTAGGAAAGAATTAAATTTTTTAGATGTTTCTGCGCGGGAAAATTGGAGTAAAGTCCGTCCCGCGATTTTTGGGAATTTATTTGAGGGGACGGTAGATAAGAAAGAACGTCACGCGAAGGGAATTCATTATACTTCTGAGGGAGATATTATGAAAATTGTCCGTCCCACAATTAGTCGTTATTGGGAGGATAAAATTGAGGAAGCAAATACAGTTAAAGAACTGGGAAAATTGCAATTAGAATTACAAGGTTATCGGGTTTTAGACCCTGCTTGTGGTTCGGGAAATTTTCTTTATATAGCATATCAGCAATTGAAAAGAGTGGAAAGAATGCTATTAGAAAAAATCCAGTCTTTGAATGGGTCTAAAAGTCAACAAATGGAAATGGGTTTGGTAACACCTTTACAGTTTTATGGTATGGATACAAATCCTTTTGCTGTGGAATTAGCGCGGGTAACTTTGATGATAGCGCGGAAAATTGCAATTGATGATTTATGTTTAACTGAACCTGCTTTACCTTTGGATAGTTTGGATGATAATATTGTTTGTAAAGATGCTTTGTTTAGTGAATGGTTCAAGGCTGATGCTATTATTGGAAATCCGCCTTTTTTAGGTGGTAAAAAGCTGAGAATAAAATTAGGAAATGAATATGTAGAAAAGATATATCAAGCTTTCCCAGAGGTAAAGGGACAACCGGATTTTTGTGTATTTTGGTTTAGAAAAGCATCTGATTTATTAGGTAATAAAGGAAGAGGAGGGTTAGTTGGGACAAATTCTATTGCTCAGGTTTCAGGGAGAAAAGCGAGTTTAGATTATATTGTTAGTAATGGTGGGATTATTCATGACGCAATTTCTACTCAAATTTGGTCTGGAGATGCTGCTGTTCATGTTAGTATTGTTAATTGGACAAGGGAAAAACAAAAACAAAACTTTTTAAATAGTGTTGAAGTTCCGTTTATTAATTCTTCTTTAAAAAGTGAGATATCAGTAAATAACGCCAAAATCTTAAAAGCTAATAAAAATTTTTCTTTTCAAGCTTGTGAATTATCGGGGAAAGGATTTATAATCTCTGAAGAAGAAGCTAGGGAATGGATAAAGATTGATTCTAAAAATGTCGATGTTTTAAAACCGATGATTGATGGTAAAACTTTAATTAATCCTTTTTTAAAATTAGATTGGGTAATTGATTTTAATAATTTATCAATAGAGGAAGCAAGTAAATATCAATTACCTTTTCAGCGTGTAAAAGAAAAAGTGAAACCAGAAAGAGATAAAAACCGCGAAGTTTCAAGAAAAATTAATTGGTGGAAATTTGGTAGAGAAAGACCAGCTATGAGACAAGCAATGTCTTCTTTATCTTGTTATTTTGCTATTCCAAAAATTGCTAAATGGATGATTTTTACACCTGTGAATATTTCTATTTTACCTTGTGAAGCTAATATGGTAATTGCTGCTGATGATTTTTATATCCTTGGTATTCTCACATCTAATATTCATCGTATTTGGGTAAAAGCGCAAAGTTCGACTTTAGAAGATAGAACTCGTTATACTAATACAACTTGTTTTGAAACTTTCCCCTTTCCGCAAACAGTAGATATAAAAATAGTCCAACAAATTCGCACTAAAACAGAAGAACTACATAAATATCGTACTCAACAAATGGAAACCAAACAATGGGGAATCACTACATTATATAATAAATTTTTCACAGAACCCAGCAGTCAACTTTATAAACTACATCAACAATTAGATAAACTGGTAATCTCAGCTTATCAATTCAACCCAGAAGATGATATTTTAGAAAAATTGCTGTTATTAAATTCAGAATTAGGAGAAAGAGAAAAACAGGAAATTAAAATTATTGGACCAGAAATAGCAAATTAGTATGTAGGGTGCGTTCCCAATACTCGCCATTTTTCTCGACTGAGAAAAAAACCAATACCACTACTATTAGTACAAGTTAAACCAGTTTTTTGAGATACACATTTAAAACCACCATTGTTCCAAGTCCGTCCATAAGCCAAAACGGGTTTATTTTTATCAGCAATAGTATCACTAATACACAAAATTTCTGGTTTACCTTCCGCAGTTAATAAAAAACCTTGTCCCCAGTCAAATTGACAATATCCAGGGTAAGGTTGAGGAGGTTTAGGTTTTAGTGAACTACTGATTTCACAACGCAAACTTATTCCATAAACTAATTCACAAAAAATATTACCACTAGGAGACTGAAAACCTTTTGGCGCTGCTACACTTACCTGTGGTAATATAGTCACTAAGCTAGTAATTGTCAAGATAATTGCTTTCATCCATTGTTTATACATAAATCATGCCAAAATGATAATTAAAACCATATTTGTAGGATAATTGATTTACGCTTTTAAATACCTGTATTTTCACCTTACCTTTTTTAGTATGGGAAGTAGTACACAATAGCGTAAATCAACCACCTAAAGTCTAAATCAGCAATTTACAAATTCTGACCGCAGTTCTAGCAAATACTTTATTCCGTAGAAGGAAGAGTACAGCAATTAACATCATTTAAACACACCTTACCCCACTGTAAACCCCAACGCACTAAAGCTACACGGTTCTCAGTCTTAGTCTTAGTGAGAATGTTGCTAATATGGTTATCAACTGTGCGTTTACTAATTTTCAGTTTGACCGCAATTTCTTGGTTAGTTAAGCCGGTAGCCACTAAGTCTATAATTTGCAGTTCTCTGTCTGAAAGACTAACACAGGTCTCAGACTCACTAGTAGCCATGACTTACCATTCCTCCCTTAGTATATGTACTCAAGTCTTATTCCTTATTCTAGAAGATTCTTTCCGAGGTAGATAGTTTTAAATGTTGCTAATAATACTAATATTAAGATTTTCTTTTGATTTTATATTTGTAGTCATACACGCTACAGATAATAAGTATTTATTCTAACTATAATCAATAAAAAGCCCTGACTGGACAAAAGACATTTTCCCAGAATTAAAAAGATCTCTAGCTTAGTGTCAAACTAAATTTAGATTATGTCCATCGAAAATCAAAAATAAAATGAGTAAACCCTCCGTTTTATGTCTTGGTGAAGTCTTATTTGACTGTTTAGCTGACCAATTAGGACTTAAACTAGAAGAAGTGAAATCATGGACTCCCTACCCTGGAGGAGCACCTGCTAACGTCGCCTGTGCTTTAGTAAAATTAGGAACATCAGCTGGCTTTATGGGTGCGGTGGGGGAGGACGAACCAGGAAATAAACTGGTAAAATTATTACAAGATGTTGGTGTGGATACAACGGGTGTACAACGTCATCCTACAGCACCAACTAGACAAGTATATGTAACTAGGGATTCAGGAGGCGATCGCACTTTTGCGGGTTTTGGTAAATACAACACATCGGAATTTGCTGATACTTATCTACAGTCAGCAAAATTATCTCCCGCGCTGTTTGCGGAAGCTGACTTTTTGGTATTAGGAACTCTAGAACTAGCCTATCCTGAAAGTGAGCAAGCTGTTTTGCGGTCTTTAGAGTTAGCAGAACAATACAACCTGAAAATCATTCTCGATATTAATTGGCGACCAGTATTTTGGCAAGATGAAAATACAGCTAAGACCAAAATTCTCGCATTATTAAAGCGATTTGATTTTCTCAAATTAACCAAGGAAGAAGCTCAATGGTTATTTGATACTACTGACCCAGGGGCAATTACTTATAGACTCAATTCCTTAGAGGGGGTTTTAGTAACAGACGGTGAACATGGTTGTGCCTATTGTTTAGGGGAGAATGAGGGGAAAATGCCAGCGTTCTCCATGTCTGTCGTAGATACAACAGGTGCAGGAGATGGTTTTTTAGCTGGATTTATCTATCAATTGCAACAAGTGGGGATTAAGAACCTCAAAGACGCAGAAACAGCTAAAAGGATTGTTACCTATGCCAGCGCTGTGGGAGCATTAACAACTATTAAACCAGGTGCGATCGCATCTCAACCCACTGCGGCTGAAGTTGACGCTTTTCTCAGTTCTCATCAATTTTAAGTAGTAGCATATTCAGCAGGGATATCAGCTAATATCGGTTGATATTCCTGACTAGAAAATGGACGAAAATCATCATCCCAATCTGCTGTTATATTGCACAGTAACCGTAACTGAAGTGGTGCTGAAACTGGGTTGACACGCTCAACTCGTACTTTTATCGGTTTTTTATGATTATTTAATTTAAAAACATCATCTACAATATACCGAGGACAATAACCAACAATATGATGATCTTCTGTACATAAAAGTAATGCACGGTTATCATAGGGATTTTGAAATTCATTTGCTAAATACAAAATTTCTTGATTTTGTAATTGATTAATTCTTTCGGTTGCAGATGGTGGAAGATGTCGCAAACCATGAGCAAAAAAATGGATATAGTATAAACCATTTTCATCTGGTTCTGGACAGGGAAAAACTTCATAATGATCTGTTACCTTACGTCCTCCAGAACGAGAAAGAATAGCAATTGGATCATCTTCATTTTTAGGAATGTTGAGCCATTGAATATAATCTTTGTAGTCTGGTCGAGAACTTTGCATCATTCGGTTATAAAACAAGGGAAATAACTCAGTTGATGTGTAAACTTTGTTCAAATTTGGAAACGAGTATACTAAATTAAAATCATATTTATCTTGAGCTTCTTTAGCTCCTTGAGTATATGCAAAAGTATACATTTTCCCATCAAATGTTAATCTTCCTACAGGCAACCAAGCGCGAGTTGTTGGATCTTGCCAAGCCAAAAAAAGAGTTTTCATAGAGAACAAATTCACTGTAAATTGATCAGTTCATTTTGATTTAATTGCAGTATTTTTTGTGCAAATTCAATTGCTGTCGGTGATATTCGATTATCTGGAATACACATCATAATTTTTAAAGTATCATTACTGCTAATCTTTGCCAATCTATCAAGCCAAATTTTTGTAGTATTTGGATAACGCTTTTTCACTTCACAAAAAACATCAAAATTTCTGAGGCGTTGTGTATTATCAACTGGAGAATAAAAAACAGAATAGCATTTTTTGGCATAGGCTTCAACAGTAAAACCTTTATCTTTTGTGGTTAATCTTTGTTTTCGTTTGGAGTCAGACTCGTTTCTACCAAGGCTAGAACCATGATCATAAGTTGGTGATAAGTAAATTTGATGTTTAACACTTATAAATGCCCAGTTGTCATGGTGTCGATCACTATTACCTATCCATGTATCTAAAAGCAAGTATCCAATAAAAGTATCAATGGCTATATGAATGCCTTCTGGTGGTATCCATTCTATGGGCAAATTAGGCGCAGTAACCTCAATAGCACTGAAAATATTATCAATTGTGTGTTGGGAATGATCTTTTGGATCTTGTGGATAGTTAGGTAATCCTTGTGTGAGGATTTCCCTACCAGTAATGAGAGTGCCATTTTCCCATTCTCCCTGTAAAAATGATGGTGAAATAGTACCTTTTTCTCCATTATGGATAGCTAATTCCTGTTTAGCATGAGGTAGTCCTAATAATTTACACAACTCAGCAGCTATTTTCTCAGCCCAATCTTCCCCAGTATTCAGTCTAGCCTTCTTAAATAGACAACGACCTAAATATGGATGACGAAACCAAAACTTTTCTTTTGTTCCCAAATCCTCAATATCCTGAGAGGCATTTAGGGGAACTTCAATGATGGGAAACGGATCTGACATGACTTCAATAATAATTAAACGCGGACAAACGCAGATGAGGACGGATAAATTAATGGATTTTATGATTTTGTGCGGTCTTGCATAAAGTTGCGATTAATTTCCATCTATCTTCTGAAGTAGAGACAATTCATGAATTGTCTCTACATTTTTTCTCCGGCTTAATCAAACTTTCAATTCTGCTAACCCCAAATAACGGATACCTGCTGGAGAAATATCAAAACGACATGGTAGAACTTCTAAACCCAGTTTAATCGCTTCCCGTAATAACTGACCATATACAGGATCTTGACTATCTCCAGGGCTAAATTCTTGACAATCACCTCTGTTAATAAAATATAACATAACTGACCGACTTTCTGGTAAAATCTCCATTAATTCCCGTAAATGCTTTTGTCCTCTGGTGGTTTCGGTGTCGGGAAATAGGGCTAAAGTTCCCTGTGACCAAGTTGTATTTTTGACTTCTAAATAAATTGGCCGTTGTTGTGCACTTCCGGTTAAATAAAAATCTACTCGACTTTTCCGATCTTTTCCATAAACAACTTCACCCTTTACCTGTTGATATTCACCCAATTCTGGAAATAAATGCTTTTCTAGAGCTAATTTAATGACCCGATTGGGTAATGCAGTATTTACACCTACCCAAGTTGTTATATGATCATTGACCTGAATTAACTCTAATGTATAACCTAATTTGCGGTTAGGATTATCGCTTTTAGAAATTTGTACAGCACTACCAACGGTAGAAACTCCTGTCATTGGACCTGTATTCGGACAATGTGCTGTTACGACCTCTCCAGAGTCCAGTTGAACGTCAGCAAAAAACCGCTTGTAGCGTTTGAGTAAAATTCCAGGATAGAGTATGGGGTAATTATAGAGCCAATCAATCATTATTTATCAATAGGTAGAGCATTTATTTATAATAACTCAAAATTATTCTGAGTAAAAGATAAAATCCAAACCTGCTAGAATTATAATATCCAAAACAGTCACGAATGACTAATATGAATAATGAATTTTACAACCGGGGATTAGAAAAAGCTCAACAAAAAGATTATGCTGGTGCAATAGCAGAATTTACCACTGCTATCCAACAAAATCCTGACTTTAGTAAAGCATATCTTCAACGAGGTTTAGCATATTATGATTCTGGGGCAATTTTGCAAGCTGTTTATGATTATAATGTGGTAATAAAATTAGATGAATCTAGTGGAAAAGCCTTTTATTTTCGGGCTTTAGCTAGATTGGCTTTAAAAAATATTCCCGGCGCTTTGGAGGATGTAGAAAGGGTAATTAAGATTGATAATAATCATGCTGCTGCTTATGATTTACGGGGAATTTTACGACGAAAACAAGGATATATTCAAGATGCGATCGCTAATTTTAAAAAAGCAGCAGAATTATATCTAGAACAAAAAGATAAAGAAAAATCTCAAAGTTGTTTACAGAAAATTAAACAATTACAACCCCCAGAAAAACCAATAACTCAACCAATTAAATCTGTACCTGAACCTATTATCTCCACTAACCAATATTTTCAGCAATTATTAACAAAAGCACAACAGGGAGAAACTCAAGCGGCCATTGCTGATTTAAACTGGATATTAAAAGTTGATCCCCAAGATGCTCAAGCTTATTGTTGTCGCGGTGTAGTCCAGTGTAAAATTGGTAATTATCGAGAGGCAATTTCCGACTTTAATCAAGCACTAAAACTAGATTTCCACGATGTTATTGTTTATCGTAACAGAGGTAAAGCTCGTTGTCAACTTGGTGATTATCAAGGTGCATTATCTGATTTAAACCAAGCTTTAAAAATGCAACCAGAAGATTCTTTAGTTTATGTTGCTAGAGGTAATATTTATCGAGAAATGGGTAATTGTGTAAATGCAATTCAAGATTATAGTCAAGCATTGCAAATTAATCATAATTATGCTCCAGCTTACTACAATCGTGGTCTTGCCTATACATTATTAGAAGAAACTCAAAATGCTGTATCTGATTATCAAAAAGCAGCTAGTATTTATTGTGAACAAGAAGACTGGGAAAATTATCAACAAGTATTAAATAAGTTACAAACAATCCAAACATTTAATCCCGCAATTAATAATCAGAAATATGAGGTTTTACGTCAGCGACTTTTGCGGTTAGTGGGGGGACAATGGGAAATCGCAAAACGCCTAATTCAGCAACAAGAAGATAATCATCCAGGAATGTCAGATGATTGGTATTTACAAAGAGTTATTGACCAGTTGGAAAGAGATCGTTTTTAAAAAACTTAGATACAGTGTTTTCCGATCTAAGGAGGTACAAAGTTGAATCATGAAACTCTTGTGGTGCGGGCATCTTGCCCGCTATATATGTATCTCATGACACCGGGAAGCACTGTAAATTGGGTATCTATAATTTATAATTATACATTAATTAATTGAGAATTTTACTTTTTCTACCTGACTTGAACCAAAGACCCTGGGACTTGGCTACTTAATTCATAAATTTTAATAATGCCAGTATGATACAACTACAAATATTTGTGATATAAGTAATAAAGTACGGTATTCCTACTTAAAAACCGTAGATTATTTGCAGAGGTGTAAAACCAGTGGGTATAGTAGTCGAAAATGTCTCTAAACAATTTGGTAGTTTCCAGGCCGTTGAACAGGTAAATCTGGAAATTCAAAGTGGTTCTCTCGTAGCTCTACTCGGTCCATCTGGATCTGGTAAATCTACTTTATTACGGTTAATATCTGGTTTAGAAATGCCAGATCACGGTAGAATTATTCTCACAGGGAAAGATGCTACTTATCAAAGTGTCCAAGAACGAAATATTGGCTTTGTGTTTCAACATTATGCCCTATTTAAACATTTAACTGTGCGTAAAAATATCGCTTTTGGTTTGGAAATTCGCAAAGCTTCTCAAAAGAAAATTCAAGGTAAGGTAGAACAACTACTAGAATTAGTGCAATTAAGCGGATTAGGCGATCGCTATCCTTCACAATTGTCTGGGGGACAAAGACAACGGGTAGCTTTAGCTAGAGCATTAGCAGTAGAACCCAATGTACTATTATTAGATGAACCTTTTGGCGCACTTGATGCGAAAGTTCGTAAAGACTTACGAGCTTGGTTGCGTCGTCTGCATGATGAAGTTCATGTTACTACAGTTTTTGTTACTCATGATCAGGAAGAAGCTATGGAGGTTGCTGATGAAATTGTAGTTATGAATAAAGGTAAAGTTGAACAGGTAGGAACACCAGCACAGATTTATGATCATCCTGCATCAGCATTTGTAATGAGTTTTATCGGTCCTGTAAATATATTACCTAGTTCTGCTAAAATTTTCCAAAGTAGCGGATTTGAGTCAACACATCCAGAAACCTTTTTGCGTCCTCAAGATATCATTATCGAAACTGTTGCTAATGGAACGACAGTACCAGCTACAGTTAGTAGAATTATTCATTTAGGTTGGGAAATCCAAGTAGAATTAACCTTAGATGATGGACAAATGATGACAGCCCATTTAACACGAGAACGGTTTGATGAATTAAAGCTAGAACCACAAAACAAAGTGTATGTTAAGCCTAAAGATGCTAAATCCTTTCCGCTGTTTTATTCAATATAGAAGGAAAGAATGCAAAGCCAACGATTATTAATGTAAAGCCAACAAATAGTAATGTAAGGCAAGCAAATGATAATGTAAAGCCAACAAATAGTAATGTAAGGCAAGCAAATGATAATGTAAAGCCAACGATTAATAATGGATAACAGATAATTGATAATTGATAACTTTAAATTATCAACCATCAACTATCAATTAGTAATTAGATGAGAGATTTTACCTTTTCAGATTCCTTCCCTAAGCCAACCAACTGGTAGCTAAGATCCCACATTCGATTACCCTTTTCATTATCTCGTGCTTGGGGAGAAACCTTTTGTACAAAAGATGTTCCGTCCTTCTTTTGACGATTTCCCCAACTCCAATAAATACCAGATTGTTTGTATTCAGGGTCAGCAACTACCATAGCAACACGCTCTCCTGATAATTCCTCAGTTACAAATCCTCCAGTAATATATTTTTGGAACAGAGGGAAAAGTTTTTGAAACTGAGGGTAATGATTACGGAATAAAGCCGTTGTAGCCACACAACCAGGATAAAGAGAACTAAAAGTAATTCCAGTGGATTGATGAAAACGGTTATGTAATTCGCGCATAGTTAGCACATTACATACCTTACTATCTTTGTAAGCCTTAACTGGTTCAAACTTCTTACCATCAATCATTGTAATGGGATCTTGAAAACCTGCTGCAAAACCCTCAAAATTACCCAAATCTGGACGAGGGGGAATTTTCCCTCCCAATTCATCTGGGTTGTGGGTAACAGTTCCTAGAATTACTAATCTTTTATCAGCAGCAGGTGACTTTTGCAAATCTGGTAACATCAGATTACATAATAAGAAATGTCCTAGATGATTGGTAGTGACAGTTAATTCATATCCTTCAGGAGAAAATAAAGGCTCTTTAAGCAAAGGCATATAAATAGCAGCATTGCAAACCAAAGCTTCTACAGTTTTACCAGTAGCTCTAAAATTGTTAACAAATTGCCTGACACTTTCTAAAGATCCTAAATCAATGTGCATGAGTGTGTAGCTATTTGTAGGCATTTCCACGCTTTTGGCAGCTTTTTCGGCTTTAATGAGATCTCTGCAGGCCATGATAACGTGCCATTGTCCTCTATTAGCGAGAGCTTTTGCTGCTTGTAAACCAACTCCCGAAGAAGCACCTGTAATGATTACGGTTGACTGACGATTTTGTTCCATTTGTTTATATTGCTTTGATAATTGTTAAGTTTGGAAAAACAGTGTATATGATCTTGATGATCTCATACTTTTGAGACTTCTATGGTGATTGGTGATTGGTGATTGGTAGATTGGTAACTAACAACTAACAACTGACCACTGACCACTAACAACTGACCACTAACAACTGACAAATTAAACAATTTTTGGTTTTTGTAAATGCCAGTTAGTTGATTGTTCATAAGCATAAGCTACTTGGAAAAGTTGCTCCTCTCCCAATGCTTTACCAACTATTTGTAGCCCAATTGGTAGACCTTGACTATCAAAACCACAAGGTAAACTAATTCCTGGTAGACCAGCTAAATTAGCGGGAATAGTCATTAAATCATTTAAATACATACTCAAAGGATCGGTAGTTTTTTCTCCCGCTGTGAATGCGGTAGTGGGTGCGGTGGGAGAAATTAAAACATCTACTGTTGCAAAAGCTTTTTCAAAGTCTTGTTTAATTAGAGTGCGGACTTTTTGCGCTTTCAAATAATAGGCATCATAATAACCGGCAGAAAGGGCATAAGTACCAATCATAATCCGGCGTTTTACTTCTGCTCCAAAACCTTGAGAACGAGTCCGGGTATACATTGATAAAAGATTATCCGCATTAGGAGAACGTAAACCATATTTAACGCCATCGTAACGGGCTAAATTAGCTGAAGCTTCCGAGGGGGCGATAATGTAGTAAGTTGGTAAACCATAGCGGAAACTGGGACAGGAAATAGGATGAATTTCTGCACCTAATTCTTGTAGTTGTTGAATAGCTTTAGTGACAGCGGCTTCTACTTGAAGATCTAAACCTGCACCAAAGGTTTCTGTAATTACACCAATTCTCAATTTTTTGCCAACTTTGAAATCAGCTTTTAAATTAGCTGCATAGTTAGGAATTTGGACTTTGAGACTGGTAGAATCTTGGGGATCATAACCTGCGATCGCAGTTAATAATATAGCTGCATCTTCCACACTGCGGCCAAAGGGTCCAATTTGGTCAAGAGAAGAAGCATAGGCCACCAAACCATAACGGGAAACTAAGCCATAGGTCGGTTTCATTCCTACCACACCGCAGAAAGAAGCCGGTTGACGAATTGAACCTCCGGTATCAGAACCCAGAGAAACCACACATTCATCTGCTGCTACGGCTGCGGCTGAACCACCGGAAGAACCACCAGGAACACGGGATAAATCCCAAGGATTAGCGGTGACTTGATAAGCGGAGTTTTCTGTAGAACTCCCCATAGCGAACTCATCTAAGTTGGTTTTACCGACCATGACACCCCCAGCGTCAGCTAGTTTTTGGGTAACGGTGGATTCGTAAGGGGGGACAAAATTTTCTAAAATCCGGGAAGCACAGGTGGTGACAATCCCTTTTGTGCATAAGTTATCTTTAATACCGATGGGAATCCCGGCTAAGATGCCAATTTCTTCTCCCGCAGCGATTTTTGCATCTACAGCTTGAGCTTGTTTTAAGGCTTGTTCTGTCGTGACAGTGAGAAAACTATGCAATTTTGGTTCTAATTCTTGAATCCGATTTAATGCTTCTTGGGTAATTTCAACAGCAGAACGTTCTTTAGTGATTATCTGTTCGTGCAATTCGCGGATGGATGCCATAATTGTTATCTTTAAGGAATCAAGTCATTGATTTTAGCATTTACAGGGTTGGGGTTTGGGGAATTTTGGTCTGAAGTTACAGCGGATTTTTGATCTCATGCTCCAGGTGCAAAGAGAAATTAAGATGTTTAAATACATGAAATCGGTTCCAAATTAGCTTCTCACCTCGCCATTGCAGATATTAGTGCCAATTTTGGATGGTGAAGCGGGATTTAAATGATATATAGTTCTCAAATACTTGGCAAATAAAAAATCATCTGCTATATTAATTCCATACCCAAAAACCTAATCCCCTAATCCCCTGTCCCTACGGGGATGTAGAGACGTTCACCAGAGCGTCTCTACTCTTTTGTATTGATATTGCAGTTGGGTTGAAGGAGAAAGAAAAAATTTTTCTCTATTTCCCTATATTCCATCAGTTTTTAGTTAATCAGCATTAAGAATTTTAGGAACTCGGAAAAAATCACCTTCCTGTTGAGGCGCGCTATTGAGAATTGCTTCTCTGTCTGCATAGGGTTGAAGAATATCCTCTCTGGTGATATTGCTAACATCAATAGCTCTGGTTGTCGGTGCGACATTGGTAACATCCAGTTGATTTAGTTGTTCTATATAATCCAGAATACTACCTAATTGAGTGGTAAATTGTGCTTCTTCTTCTGTTGTCAATTCTAAACGAGCGAGATTAGCAACTTTACGAACTTGTTCACGATCAATCATAATTTATCAGTTGTTAGTTGTCAGTTGTCGTAAAACTATGGTTAAAAGAATACGTCAATTTGCGATCGCCCGGTGGTTTTGATCCAGTTTTGAGCTTCAATATAATTATTGGGAGCCATGCGAATTGCTCTAATCCAATAATCCGCTGCTTGATCAAACAATGCTTCACCACCGTCATGATCTCCGCTTTCCTTAGCTCTTTCACCTTGAAAATGATAAATCACGGCGATATTATTTAAAGCTTGGGGTAATTGTGGATTTAACTCAATAGCCTGATGATAGTATTCTAAAGCCTTGTGATGATCGCCATTACTGGCATAAATTAATCCCATATTATAGAGAATATAACTGCGATCATTAGAGTCCTCCTCCATTTCTAAGGCTTCTGTATAATAGTCTAGTGCTTCAGCATATTCGCCTTCTGCCTGTGCGGACATTCCATCTCGATAATAAACAAACGCTTCTTTAGCTTTTTTGTTAGTTGGCAATATCTTGAGGATAATATCTGCCATAACTGTAAAGGATTTGTCAACAAAGTTATCGTTTTTCTGTGTTCTTGGCATATTTGTCCCTATGATTGCTCAATTGCAGCATACTGCTAATTTAACTGATTTGTGGAGATTTAAGTTAGGCAAAGTTGGGTATTATTCCTAGAACCACCCATTTATTTGAAGAACCGGGTAGATTAGCAACAGTAGCACAAAATGGTTTACCCTCCACCTAAGATCAGCTAATGGGACTTAATTAACACTTCCCAGTCTAAAATATCTAGAAACAATCTCCAAATCCTTATGAGTGATCAGATTAATTCTGCGGATTTTCCCGAATCAGATGTAGCAAATAACAGCGAGGCATTGACCTTACAACGGGGGGGTGAAGAATTAATGCTAGAAAAAACGCTGTATCGTTTTACTATCCGTCCTAATGCTAATTTTCCCCAGGAAAAATTATCACAAATTCCGGGAGGGGTATGGCGGCGGAGTATTCCGCAAGCAAAACTAGAACTGTATACAGTTTTTCCTAATCAACTAGATGCAGTTATGTCTCAACTCCGTGCTGATGAACAAGTAGACTTTGTTAGTCATGTTTATACACTGGAAAATAATCCTGGGACTTTTGTTTATCTCAGTGATCAAATAACAATTCAATTTGCTACTTGGGTAGATAATAATAAAATTAATACCATTGCCAGTACATTAAATTTAGTTCAGGATCAACCAGTTGTGGGTATACCGAATACCTTTGTTTTTCTTGTTAGTAAACAAGCCACACAAAACCCAATTAAAATCACAAATCAATTACAAAAACTGTCAGAAGTTTTAGCGGCTGAACCAAATATTCTCATTCAACAAGAACCCCATTATAAACCCAAAGATTCCCTTTATTCTCAACAATGGTATCTCAATCATAATAGTGGTAATCAATTAATAGCTGGTTCTCATATTTCTGTAGAACAAGCTTGGGATACCACTCGTGGTCTACGTTCTATAATCCTGGCTGTAGTAGATGATTCCTTTGATTTAAAACATCCAGATTTTCAAGGTACAGGTAAAATTGTTGCCCCTAGAGATTTAAAAGAAAATGATTTTTTACCCCTACCAGGAGAAAAAGAAACCAGCCATGGTACAGCCTGTGCCGGACTAGCTGTAGCTGAAGAAAATGGTTCAGGAATTATTGGGGTTGCTCCTGGTTGTGCCCTGATGCCCATTCGCACCACTGGTTTTTTAGATGATCAATCAATTGAAGATATTTTTAATTGGGCAGTGGATAAAGGTGCCAGTGTAATTTCTTGCAGTTGGGGAGCTTCTGCTGTTTATTTTCCCCTTTCTATCCGACAAAAAGCCGCTATTAATCGGGCTGCTACCAATGGACGCAATGGTAAAGGATGTGTCATTATTTTCGCAGCAGGAAATGCTAATCGTCCAATTAATGGGACTGTAAATGAACAGAATTGGCCGAAAAATATTGTCCAAGGTAAGACAAATTGGTTAAGCGGTTTTGCAGTTCATCCTGATGTAATTACCGTATCTGCCTCTACTAGTTTGAATAAAAAAGCAGCTTATAGTAATTGGGGAAGTAATGTTTCTGTTTGCGCTCCTAGTAATAATGCTCCTCCAGGAATGTGGTTTCAGGAAACGGGTTTTGTTTATACACAACCAGCAATTGTTTCTTCCTTATTTGGATTGGGAGTGTTTACAACAGATCAAATAGGTGCTGCAGGTTATGATGCCGGCAATTTTACTAAAAACTTTGGTGGGACTTCTAGTGCTACTCCCATAGTCGCAGGAGTAGCGGCTTTAGTATTATCAGCTAATCCTGATTTAACCGCACAACAAGTTAAACGAATTCTTCAAGATACCGCTGATAAAATTGTTGATGATAGTGCTGACGCTCAGTTAGGTATTCGTGGAGGTACTTATGATAGTAATGGTTATAGTCAATGGTTTGGTTATGGCAAAGTTAATGCAGCTAAAGCTGTGAGACGAGCACAGCAAATGAATTTAGTTGCTAAAATTACTAATAAACAAATCCAGATCAAAAATACTCAAGTTGTGGATATTCCTGATAATAATAGACAGGGAATTAAAAGTGCGATCGCTATTAATGAAGTTGTTAATATTGCCGATATCCAAGTTACAGTTAATATCACCCATGATTTTTTAGGAGATATAGAAGTTTATTTAATTGGTCCTAATAATCAGCGGATTTTATTACAAAGTCGGATATTAGGTCGTCGTAATCAATTACAAAACACTTACACAGTGCGATCGCATCCTGCCCTCAAACAATTACTTTCTCTACCCGCAAAAGGTAAATGGCAATTACAAGTTATTGATTATGCTGTTCTAGATGTGGGAAAACTTAATTACTGGGAATTGGTAATTGGAGTAGGTAATAAATAATTCGTAATTGGAACCGCTAATTGGTATATCAATTCCTATTTTAGTGAAGTACAAGCAATAATAATTAAACGCAGATGGACGCTGATAAACGCAGATAGTTTTGTACTTCATTAGACTAGGAAATGCTATAATTGGTAATTGGTAATTGGTAATTGGTAATTGGTAATTGGTAATTGGTAATTGGTAATTGGTAATTGGAATAATTGTTATTTTCTCTTGTCTTTTTCTCTTGGTTATTATTAATTATTTCTTCTGTTGGTAAACAATCTTCCCAATTCAATTCTAACTCTCTGCATATCCTTTTCAGGGAGTCAACTGAAATTGGTTGACCCTGAAAAAATTTGGTAACTGTTGTTCTAGATAAATGATATTTAGCAAAATTGGATTTTGATTCAAATCCTAGTCTAATTAAAGCCATTTCGGCCTTCTTTATACATTGACAAGAGGCTGTCACGGTAATTCTTTTCTTTTTTTGATCATTATTATGGCTTTTCATCACCTAAAAACATATTATTACTGACAGTATTTATTCTCTCATAAAAAGTCTCTCATCATGTATCAACAAATCTTATATGCCTCTAAAATCCCTTTGAAAGAAGCAGATTGAATAATTAACAAGTGTCTAATATTACAATCAAAAACTTTTTCAACAACCTCTAAGTTAATCATAAAACAGTCACAAGACAATCATTACTTAGACAGGAGTTGAGATTTTTAGATTTAGAGTGGGATAAGTAAATCTATGTAAAACTACTTTATGTTAAGAATTTTTTCAACTCATAGGCTTTTCGGATTTCTACTGATTGGTTTAATGATTACCTCCTGTGGTGGTAATACATCAAGTAATACCCCTAGTACAGGTACATCAAGTAAGACTTCAGTTACACCAATAACATCTAATACCACGCCAAAACCGCAAAGGAACGATTATACATCTCAATGCAGCACGGAGGCTTGTATAATCCAACAAACATCTAAATGGCAACAAGACCTTAATCAGTGGCTACAAGGCTCGAGAACTGGGGATAGTGGTGGAACTACTGGTACTAATCCCATTATAGATATAATGAGGCAAAACGCTGCGGATAAGTACGCTGATTGCGTCAGAGCTGGTAATGATCCTAGTTTAAATTGTGACCTTGATCTGCGTGGAGTTCCTTAAACTTAATCTAGAGTAGTAGGTTGGGTAGAGCGACAGCGAAACCCAACATTTCCAAAAACAACTTAACCAGCAGTTTACGAAAAACAAAAATAAGATTAATAAGCGCACCACAAAATTTTTATCACTAATATCTGTATATCAAAATATCGTCAACTGCTGCAACTACATAACCAGCAAAATGATAAATGAAAAAAATAAATATTTTTCCTCGCATATCATTACTAGAGCGCTATTTAATCTCAGAAATTACCCCGATTTTACTATTTACCATCGTTATTGTTACTGTTGTTGCGGAATCAATTGGTATATCATTCGAGCAATTTAGTTTTCTTCTGACGGAACAAATATCTTTCGGTACTTTAATATATTTACACATTCTTAAAGTACCTGAGTTTATTGTTTTGGCTGTACCAATTGCTATTTTAATGACCACAATATTCGTTTATAATAAATTATCAATTACCAGTGAAATTATTGCTTTACAAAGTTGTGGAATAAGTTTGTATAAATTAATCTGTCCAGCGATTCATCTAAGTCTTATTATTTCATTAATCCTATTTATTGTTAATGAGGGTATTGTCCCTATCTCTAACTATAAAGCTGCTATTACCCTAGAAGAAGTGATGAATATAAATAGATGGGATCTTAAAAGTGATCACATTGTTTATAAAGAATTAGCCAACAGAAATTATGAACAAATATCTGATCAAGATAATTATCTTAAATACTTCTTTTACTCAGAGAGATTTAGTGATGGAAAAATGCAAGAAGTTACCTTATTAATTAGAGATAATCGGGGTTTGAAGGTAATTATAAAATCTAAATTTGCTGAATGGAATGAAGGAAACAAATATTGGTTTTTTTATAATGGTGTCAAGAGTATAATTAATCCAGATGGTTCTTATGGTCAGGGAATTAAGTTTGATGAAATTCGCCTTAATCTTTCTAGTATATCTCGGCAATTTCAACTAGATAGGGAAAAATTAGATCATAGAGAAATGAATATATTTCAAATTTATCAACGATTGTTAGCTGCAAAAAAAGCAGGAGATATCCCGAATCTAATCAAATTACAAGTTAATCTTCAAAAAAGATTTACCTTACCTATTTCCTGCGCTGTATTGGCTTTTTTGGGTACAGCTATAGGAATTAATTTGCAACCAAGGATTAAATATAATAGTTTTACAGTTACTTTAGTAATTCTGGGGTTAATGAAAATATTTGAGGCGGTTATTAATGCTTTAATTATTTCAGGAAATATCTACAGTTATGTAATATGGCTACCAAATATTTTGGCTACAGGTTTTAGCTTTTACATATTAACTGAAAAAAATTCCTGAAATCGGATTATATTTGTTAAATACCTGTAAGTAATGGGAACTAGGGGAGGAATTTTCCTGATTGTAGCTTATGAATGGGCGCAGGGCTTGCGCCCCTACCTGATTTTAATTATGAATTTCTGCAAAAATGCGATCGCTAATTTCTACTTCTTGATGACTTAATTGTTTTAATTTATGGGTTAAATCTGCTGTCAGCCTTTTGGCTTCTTGTTTTAAATTTCCATTCAGATAATCTGCGGCTTTAATAGGTTCGCCAATATGAATATTCACATCAGTACCCCAATGAGGATAGGGTTCGCTGTATTGAATACTTACAGGTATAACTTTAATTCCTAGCTCTGGGTAGCTAGATTCAGCCATGATAGCTAAACGAGCGATTCCCGGTTTGAGGGGATGAAGTTGACCATCATGATGAATGTCACCTTCGGGATAAATAACTAACATTTCCCCTTGTTGCATCAACTCTATTGTATGACGGAGAGTAGCGATCGCCGGAGCTTGAATATTCACAGGAAAACCCCCCATTCTTAGCACAAACCAACCTTGTAAACCCCGGCATTCACTACTTGTTACCATAAATCGCAGATCTCTACCAGTGACACAACGACCAGTAGCGTAGGGTAAAACCAATGAATCCCAACGGGAACGATGGGTAGGTGCAAGTACGACAGGTCCACTTGTCGGGATATTTTCGCGTCCAGTCACTTGAATATGTCTAAAGAAAGATGGCAAAACTATGTAACGTCCTAGAAAATAGGCTAAAGGCATTAACCAAGGAGAAACCCGTGATCTATTCTCAGCCGCTAATGATCGCAGCGGCAAGTCGAAGTGGTTACTTGCATGGTTATTTGTAGTTTTTGAATAGCGATTAATAAAAGCGGAGTATAATTTAATCATAACGGTGGCTGGTTTTTGAGCTAATGAAATATTACACAAACTTGATTATGTCCACCGTATATTTTCTTGGGCAATTTCCGTTTTCCCATCTGGACAGTTTTATATGTGTCTATCGTTTGTACTGACGTTGGCTGGCAAACCAACCTTGTAAGAGTTCTCGACACTCTGATTCGAGAATACCTCCTAGCACTTTTAGATGGTGATTAGAAACAGGGTGATCGGGAATGTTGATAACAGTACGAATTGCGCCAGTTTTGGTATCGTCTACACCATAAATTAATTTTCCTAATCGGCCATGAACTATAGCACCAGCACACATTGGACAGGGTTCTAGAGTGACATATAAAGTACATTGATGCAAGCGCCAACTTTGTAAAATTTGACTAGCAGCCCGAATCGCCATAATTTCTGCGTGTGCAGTAGGATCTTGATCCCGTTCTTTGCGATTTTCACCGACCGCAATCAGTCGATTACCTGTATCAACAATTACAGCACCGACAGGAACTTCACCAGCATCACCCGCTACTCGTGCTAATTCTAGGGCGTGAGTCATCCATTTTCTATGTATTAAATATTCTGGTGATTTCAGGATCATCATTGTGGTCAGTTATTATCATGGAATTATTGACAAGAAAATAATTAAAGAGTTGCAGTAATTAGGAAATTTGCAAAAAGTATCAATAAAGTATTTTTTCTTTTGACAACTGACAACGGACAATTAAAAACGAACAATTAACAACTATTATTAATTTCAATCAGGTGCGTTACGCTAACTCACCCTAATATTTAAGGTAAATTACTCGGATCAATTTAAGTACATTATTAGCCGTTCTTTTTCTTGACGTTCTTGTTCAGCCCGTTAACTTTCTTCTGCAATCTTTTCTACAGACTAAGGTAATAGATTATTTGATTTCACTGATTTGTGTTGCCATAATCACTACCTCTGGTTGATTTGTTTTTATTTTATCTGATACAATCTCAAAACATCTGCAAATCAGGCGATGTCTATGATCAGTAGTCGTGCAAAATAAATTTTATAGTTAGGAAAAGAACCCCCGTAACTGGGAACAGCTAAAGATTCAATCAATATAATATATATCATTTCCCAGTCTCACGATATAGTTTATGGCATTTGTTAAAAATTGTTGTTACAAACTTATATTTTCGCGCTTTTATACTATCTAAATCTGATCTAACATTCGACGACGTTTTTGTTCAAACTCATATTCAGAAATTAATCCTTCTTGACGGAGTGCTTCCAACTCCCGTAAAGCATTAGCTACCGATTCTACTTGATTAGTCGCTTGTGGTGATACCTTAGTTACTGACTCACCCAAATTAAAATATCGATCAAAAGTTTCTTGCTCTTGAGTTAAATACCAAACTCCTTCAATGGCACTAGCTATTTTGGGAATAGGTGTCCAAGAGAACAAAACATACAGCACGCCCCAAAGTGGCTGTCCCAAGTAAAATTTATGTAAACCAGGAATCATCAATGTTCCAGAAAAGGCTAAAATTAAAGCAAGGCTGCGACTTTTTCGCTTAGTTAACATCATTTTATATGTAAAGAAAATTTCATCTGTAAATAATACTACAATACTCTCTATACACTGAAGGTCAAGTAGGGAAATTTCGGTAAAACCGCTAATTTAATTAAAGTAGTTCCCCTAGATGAATCTTCTACACTAAAATGGAAGCAGGGGCAAAAATTAAAGCTGCTGAAGTAATAGCATTCAGTTACAGAAAAGCAACATGGGATTCTTTGATTCTGAAATAGTCCAGCAAGAAGCCAAGCAATTGTTTGAAGATTATCAAGCATTAATTCAACTTGGCAACAGTTACGGCAAATTTGACCGCGAGGGCAAGAAGCTGTTTATTGAGCAAATGGAATCCATAATGGATAGATATCGCATCTTTATGAAGCGTTTTGAGCTATCAGAGGATTTCACAGCGCAAATGACCATACAGCAACTAAAAACTCAACTAGGTCAGTTTGGCATCACTCCGCAACAAATGTTTGAGCAAATGAACGTGACCTTAGAAAGGATGAAAGCAGAATTGGAACAAACAAAGTGACCATTATATTATCTAAGTAATAGGCAATAGGTAACAAGAATTTTCCCATTACCAATAACCACTGACAACTAACAACTGACAACTAACAACTGACCTATTAATTTGATTTAGGACGTGGGAACTGAGAAGGGGATTTAAACTTCTCTATAGGTACACCCTTGAGTGCTTTTGTCATGAAGTCCCGCCAAATTGGGGCTACCATGACACCACCGGTTGCCCCATGTGCCAGTTGTCTGCTGTCGTCCCTACCCACCCATATCGCCGTAGTTAACTGCGGTACAGTACCAATAAACCAAATATCCTTTTCTGAGGATGTAGTTCCTGTTTTACCGGCAGCGGGACGACCTATGGCAGCACTTTTACCTGTACCTTCGTTAATTACGGAAGTCATGATATCAATAGTAGCTGCCGATGCCCAAGAATCAAGAGCTTGTTTAGGTTTGGGTGTATTATCGAGAATTACATTACCAGCACTATCGGTAATGCGGACAATTACCGTAGGTGGTGACTGCCAGCCATAATTAGCCAGGGTAGCATAGGCGCTGGTCATTTCTAAAGGAGTAACACCAATAGCCCCCAAAGGTAAAGATGTAACAGGTTCCATTGGACTCATAATGCCCAAAGTTCGGCAGGTTTCAATGACTTTGTTCATTCCCACCGATTTACCCAGTTTAATCACCGGAATGTTGCGAGAATGGGCAAGGGCTGTGCGAATTGACATCGCTCCGGCAAAACTACCATCATAGTTTTTTGGATAGTACCAACCATTACCATCTTGGTAGCTAACGGGAGCATCTACAACTGTGGTATCTGGTGTATATTTACCAGTAGCAAAGGCTGTATAATAAACAAAGGGCTTAAATGAAGAACCTGGTTGTCGTTGCGCTTGGGTAGCTCGGTTAAATTCACTGACTTTATAATCTACTCCACCAACAAGGGCTTTGACAAAATGAGTCCGGGGATCAATAGACACCAAGGCCATTTGATTTTTATTCAACCCTTGAGATTGCAGCCTTTCGTGCCATTCTTTGACGGTTTCTTCAGCCATTGTTTGGAATTTAGCATCAACAGTGGTTTGGACGCGCATTCCGCCTTTAAGCAAGGAATCACGACCAAATTTTTTCGCTAATTCCTGGGCTACAGTATTGGTAATGTAAGGTGAGGCACTACCCTGAAAAGACCTGATTTTACCTAGTTTAATTGGTTGTTTCTGGGCATCATCATATTCTTTTTTGGTAATCCAATTTAACTCTATCATTCGCCCCAGAACTTCCTTTTGTTTCTGTTTGGCAAGTTTGATGCTCGCAAAAGGGCTAAACTCTTCTGGTGCTTGGATTAAACCCGCCATCATGGCTGATTCACCCAAGGTTAAATATTCTGCTGATTTGTTAAAATAACTGCGGGCTGCGGTTTGTACACCGTAATTATTATGACCCCAATAAACTTGATTGAGATACATTTCTAGAATTTCGTCTTTACTGAGAATTTGTTCTAGACGAATTGCCAGTACAGCCTCGGCTAATTTCCGCGTAAAAGCCCGTTTTTGAGATAAAAATAGGTTTTTTACCAATTGCATGGTGATGGTAGAACCACCTTCTTTTACACCACCTGCTACCATGTTAACTACTATAGCCCGGCCTACACCAGTGGGGTTAATCCCGTGATGATCATAAAAATGACCATCTTCACTGGCTAAAACTGCGCGTTTTAAGTTGGGAGAAACTTTATTTAAAGGTACTACCTCTCGGTTAGCTTCTCCGTGAATACCAGTTAATAATTTGCCTTTTATATCATAAATGTAAGTCGTTTCCGAGGGGAAAAAGTTTTTTATTTGTCTAACATCTGGTAAATTACGGAAACTAATCGCTAAACCTACTAATGTTCCCGCGACAATAGAGCTTGTTAGGAGTGTTATGGATAGGAGAGTACCCCCAGTTACTTGACCGACTCCTTTAAAAAACTCAAATCCAGATGTAGCCCGCTCTTGTGGTTGTTTGTTTGCAAAAGTCCTAGACGACACGGCGATTTCACTTCCTCACTTGTAAATTTAAATGTAATTCATTAAATGGAAAAAGACGGTTAATTTTTTGTAATTATAGTAATCTGGCAAAACAGACAAGGGATGACAACCCTAACTTTTCAAGTCGAAAGTATAGTTAATGGCCGATTTCTTAGTATGACGCAAAATCTATCTTGGTTGCATCGTGGTGTGGCAGAAATTTTTCCTCAACCCCATGATGATAATGATACAGAAAGTCTGGAAAAACGATTACTTAATTCGGACGGTCCTTTAAGGATTAAATTGGGTATTGATCCGACAGGGGCAGATATTCATCTTGGTCACAGTATACCTGTACGGAAATTACGGGCTTTTCAAGATGCTGGTCATACAGCGGTACTGATTATTGGGGATTTTACGGCGCGAATTGGTGATCCTACTGGTAAATCTGAGGTGCGCCGTCAGTTAACGGAAGCGGATGTTACAAAAAATGCTCAAACCTATCTTGACCAAGTACGTCCTATTTTGGATTTTGATACCCCTGGTCGGTTGGAGGTACGTTATAATTCTGAATGGCTTTCCTGTCTAGATTTGGGGAAAACTTTGGAGTTACTTTCGACAATGACTGTGGGACAAATGTTAGCTAAGGAAGGTTTTGCAGAACGTTATAAACAAGAAAGTCCGATTTTTCTCCATGAGTTCCTGTATCCATTGATGCAAGGTTATGATTCTGTGGCTGTGAAAGCTGATGTGGAATTGGGGGGGACTGATCAAAAATTTAACATTGCTGTGGGACGAGATTTACAACGTCATTTTGGTTTAAAACCTCAGTTTGGACTGTTATTACCAATTTTGATTGGGACTGATGGTGTACAAAAAATGTCTAAGTCTTTAGGTAATTATGTCGGTTTGGGTGAACATCCTTCACAAAAGTATCAAAAACTTCAAGGTGTGCCAGATAATTTACTGTCACAATATTTTGAATTGTTGACAAATCTACCTTTGGATAGTTTACCACAAAATCCACGCGATCGCCAGGAGTGTTTGGCCTGGGAAGTGGTGCGTCAATATCACGGTGAGGCGGCAGCTAATGAGGCTAGAGAGGCTGCTAAAACTGGTGGAAGGGAAGGAGCATTACCGGAGTATTCTGTGGCTGCTATTCCTCAATTTCCTGCAAAATTAGCGTTTATTTTGGGTGCTACTGGTTTATGCAAAAGTACCGCCGAAGGTAAAAGGAAAATTCAGGAAGGTGGAGTGAGGATAGATGGTGATAAGATTACTGATGCGGATTTAAGTTTTTCTCAGCCTGATGATTTATATGGTAAAGTGTTACAGGTGGGTAAGAAGAATTTTATACGGTTAGTAAAGTAGCCATCAGCTATCAGCTATCAGCTTAAAATAAAAAAACTGACTGCTGACGGCTGTTATAATGTTTTCATCATTAATAATTGTTCAAAGTTATGATTCAAGCCTTAACTAAAATTGTTACATTCGAGGAATTTGTTAACTGGCTTCCTGACAGTTCCGATGTACGTTATGAATTACATCATGGAGAAATTGTCAAAATGGCGCAACCAGTGGGAGATCATGAAGAGGTTAAAGGGTTTTTAGGTGTAGAAATTCCCTTTGAAATTAAACGAATGGGATTATCTTATGTGATACCTAATCAAGTTATAGTTAGACCTGAAGGTAAAGATTCTGGTTATTTTCCTGATTTATTAGTTTTAAATCGTGATCATTTAGCTAATGAACCATTATGGAAAAAACAATCAGTTATTAGTAATGGTATTTCTATACCTTTAATTATCGAAATTGTTTCTACTAATTGGCGTGATGATTATTATGTGAAATATGCTGATTATGAGGAAATGGGTATTTCTGAATATTGGATTGTAGATTATGCAGCTTTAGGAGGACGTAATTTTATTGGTAATCCTAAACAACCTACTATTTCTGTTTGTAATTTGGTAGATGAAGAATATCAAATCAGCAGATTTAGAGATGATGAACGGGTTATTTCTCAAACTTTTCCTGAGTTAAATTTAACTGCAAATCAGATTTTAAAAGCTGGTATGATGTAGGTTTAAATTACAATTTTTCAAGTTCACTTACCATAAATTGTCTATTTTGTCAAGCCTAGTATATTGTTAGATATTGAAAAAGCATTAATATCTTGAGTAAAAAATATTTAATCGGTTGCTTTTTCGTAAACTCCCAATGGTGTTTTCCAGTTGTTATCAGATGCAATCATAAAATTAACCCTATTCTTACTTTATATTGATTAATTACCTTTAGGACTTACGCACGAATCACGGAATAACGAACCACAGAGGCACAGAGGACACAGAGAAATAAGAGTTTGAGAGATATTTTGCGTAAGTCCTGACCTTTTAAGATTTGTTGTGAATAACTAGCCTGTAATTTCAATTGCTCTTGTTGAGTATAATCAGCTATTGTGCTACGCCAAAATTCACATAATAAACCATATTTCATCCAGTCTTCAATTGCTCTACGTCTTAATTCTGGAGATTTTCTGACTAAAGCGGCCATCATAGCTGCATTATGTTGTAATTGTCCATAGGTTTCTAAAACTTGATCAATAGATGTGTTTTTATTTAATTTACTCAATTCATAACATTGATTTAATTTATAAAGCTGCATATCGGAAATACTACCACCAAATTTCCAGCCAATTCCTAATTGTTGTCTACATTTATCTAATGGGTTAGGTAAAGCATGGTGTAAATGTCTTTTTAATTCATTACGAATAAATTCTAATTTACCATCTATTGCTTCATCTATTTTATCTATCAGTTGACTCGCATCTACAAATAATTGGTTTTCTAAATTTTCGACTCGTTGCAAACTACTATCTACACCTCCAATAGCTTCCATAACTGCTAATGAAAGTTGATTAATACGATTTTCTAAATAAAAGTTTGTTTGACTAATTGTTTGTTGTGAGTCTTTAATTACTTGTTCTCTTAGTTGATTAATTTCTTGTAAATTAGCCTTAACTTTATCGTTAGCATGATTCAGCAAGTTTTCAATATCTACCTTTGTCTGAGTTTCCAAATCTTCTATTTCTTGAAGACGTTGTTGTGATACATAGTCAAATTGATCAGCTAGAGGTTTGAGTTTATAATCAAATAAGTTTGATATTTCTTGACTACCTTCTTTAATCACGTCTTTTGCTGCACGTTCAAATTTTTTCACTACACCCCCAAACAACCATCCAATCATTTTTTTACATCCTTTCATCCCAAATTTCAATATTATAAGTATAACACTGACAAAACCAAGTATATAATAATTTTTGTAAAATTATTATATGATCATAATTTTAATACAGCAAGTAGCTTTGAGTGAGGTACACTTTGTGCGGGCAAGATGCCCGCACCACAAGAGTTTTATTATTAATATCTGTACTTCATAAGATCGGAAACTGCTGTATCTTTAGGACTTACGCAAAAAAACTCTCAAACTCTTATTCCTCTGTGGTATGTCTTCGACACGCTACGCGAACGTTATTCCCTAACTCGTGCGTAAGTAAGTAGGTTGGGTAGAGGAAACGAAACCCAACATTTATATCCAATTTTCATTAGCGATAAATCACGCCCAAATAAGCATTCTATCCTTCAATTTCCCAATCTTCAATTTTCAAACCTTCAACTCTGAGAAATTCCTTAGTATTATGAGTCACCAAAATCAAATCATGAGATAATGCAATAGAGGCAATTAATAAATCATTATAACCAATAGGAGTCCCAATATTAGCTAACTGCGCCCGAATTTTACCTGCATTTAAAGCTGAAATATCATCTAAAGGTAAAGAAATAAATACTTCTAAAAATCGCTTTACTTTTGCCCAAACTTGATCAGGATTATCACTTCTCATTGCACCATAAAATAACTCTAATTTGACAACTGAACAAACAGCAACATCTTCTAAATCAATATTTTCTAACTTGCGGCGAATAATCAAATCTTCATTCAGATATTTAATACATACATTTGTATCTAACAAATATTTCATGATAATTTAAACTCCTCTAAATCATCAAAAACACCTTCAGAATCTATAGTTAAAGGAGTATCTTTTAAACATCCTGATGTTTCTTCAAAAAAATTAGCTGGCCAACCTTTTCCTTTGGGTTTATTTTCCTGTTGAAAATCATTACTAAGTTTTAAAATAATAGTAATAGTTAAATCAACATTAACAATATTTACAGGAATATCTAAATGTAATATTCCATCTTCACCAACATGAGAACTTAAAGTTATTGTTTCCATAGCATTTAATTACATGGAGTGATTTTTACTAAGATATATCTAATTATACATCAGATATTTAAAAATTGCCAAATTGAACATACTAGTTGTAGATGATATAGCCTTTCCCAGCAAGTAGGTTGGGTTGAGGAAACGAAACCCAACATTGATATCAAATTTTGACAACATGATCAATACTTGTAACTTGATTCTTAAACTGTTCCCACAACTGAAAAAATAAATCAAAAGCTAATTTTTCATCCTCTACTTGAGACAAAATAATACTTTCCCAACCTTCAGCAGAATTAATTTGATATTTCCCTTGTATCCATTTCTGAAATTGAGCAAATTGTTTTTCCTGTTGTGTTAGTTGTAAACCTAACTCACCTCTGGACATACTATACCCCATTAATAACATTTTTAACCGAGTTATAGATACTTTTCCTAAATACATTCCTGGGCGTTGTTTAATTTTGGTTAATAAGTCATAGAGATATTCTTGACTATTTTTATTACCATTAGTTGTAGTTACATCTAGCATAATCTTCTCCTCAATTCTCCTGAATATTTATTAAAAGTTTTCTTCAGTACCTATTAATTCTTGTCCTAAATGAATTTTACCAAAAAATTGAAAATTACCTATTAATTTCTATAACAGAGGTATCATCAGAGTCAGATTCAGTTTCATCTGGTACAAGGATAATGACTCTGACTTGTTTAAGTGCATGAATTTCTAAAGGTTTATCTAATAATAATTGACCTTTTTCGTCAAATTTTCCCATGACTTCAAAAGCTTTCATTGTTTGACCTCAAATAGATAAGAATACAATTATAGCTGAATATAATCCACTGACAGATATCCTGCAATTGCTTCATACAAATTATGTAAAAGTTTAAGAAGTTGGAAATTCCTTATTAACTTGGCATTTTATTTAATAGTTTAGCATAACAAGTACCGAAGAGCCATAATTTCTATGTCAAGAAAACAGAATTTTATCTTTAAATGATGACTTTAATAAATAGAATCTAAAATATTTTTTGATTGTTTAGATATTACTTTTAATTTTTAAAAGTTCGTATTTATAAACATAATTGAAATGTCTATAAATACTGACATTGAATAAAAATAATTAACCAGATGTTTACTGTTTACAGAATCTTCATGAAAAGCAAATTAAAAATAGATATTAATTACTCATAAAAACGCATCATGTCTGATCAATTATCTTTAGATACAAGAAATTACGGTTTACAAGCTCAAGATAAAATTGAGCAAGCATCACCTCTTGAAGATTTAACAACTTCATCTTTTACTAGTAGAAGTTCTTCTGTTTCTCCATTAGCAGACCCATTATTACCAACAAATCCATTAGCTACATTACCAGTTGGTAGTGCTAACCCCAATCCTAATCCTTATTTAACCAGTGCAGCGGTTGTTCCTGATTTTAATGGTGATGGTAAAACAGATAAACTGTGGGTAAATGCTCAAACTGGTGAAATTTTAGTGCGGTTGATGAACGGCACACAGGTTTTGGAACAGGGTTCTTTAGGTAAATATGACCTAACAGCTTATGACTATAAACTTGCTGATTTTAATGGTGATAATAAGACTGATTTCTTATTACGCAATAAGACAAATGGCGATAATATAATTGTGCTAATGGATGGTGCAAAAGTTTCTAATTATTTGACTTTAGATCGGGTTGATCCAGGTTGGACCGCAAATATTGGTGATTTCAATGGCGATCGCAAAACTGATATTTTCTGGCATAATGGGACTACTGGTGAAAATGCCATTTGGCAAATGGATGGGACAACAGTAATTAGTGCCAATGTCTTAGAAACTACAAGTCCTGGATTAACTGCAACTATCGTTGATTTTGATGGTAATGGCAAGAGTGACATATTCTGGCGCAATACCACCACAGGGGAAAATACCGCTTGGTTTATGGATGGTAGTCAAGCCACCAAGTATAATCTGCAAGCACAGGATGCTTCTTGGACCTCTACCCTAGGGGATTTTAACGGCGACTTCAAAACTGATATTTTGTGGCGCAACACCCAAACAGGGGAAAATAAGATTTGGACAATGAATGGTGTTTTTGTGACTGAGGGTACTGTCAGTACATTAGGTACAGATTGGACTGCAAAAATTGGTGATTTCAATGGTGATGGTAAAACTGATATCTTCTGGCACAATGCTACTACTGGTGCAAATACTGCTTGGTTAATGGATGGTACAGCAGTCAGTTCCGAAGCTTTCTTACCTAGTAATACTCCTGGTTTGACAGCATCTTTAGGTGATTTCAACGGTGATGGTAAGACTGATATTTACTGGAGAGATCAACAAACATCCGCAGATAAAATCTGGACTATGAATGGAACTCTAGCTACTGAAACTCCTGTTGCTGATACGGAGAAGCTGACTCCAGAATGGTATACAGGTTGATTTGGTAATTGGTAACAATTATATCAAGCGATTACTTTCCATGATTTTACGGAAAGCGATCGCTTTTTTATTGCCAGTTATATCCCTCTTCTGTCACTTTCCGAGTATAATAAATAATAGAGTCTTACCATTAGTGTGGACCTCCACCATGGAGCATCAAAATGTTTAAAGGACGCAATTCAAGATCCATTGTCTTAATGTACTTAAAGCCCTTAATAATTAATCTTTCTAACATGATCAATAATTAGTATTCATACAGAATAATTATATATATAAATAATGCAAGTTCTTCTACAAGATTCTAAACCAATTGATTATAAAAAACCCTTATAAAGTCAGGTTAAAAAAATCATGCCATGATTTTTAACCAAATACTTACGCAATCAAGCTGATAACAAGTTTTAACCTGGTTTTCTAGAAAAAGTATACCAAAAAACCGGAATCCTCTTTCCGGTAATGTATATAAAAATGTGATTTCTAATCCTCAATCACCCAAGGACAGAGATTCTTGATTAATTGGGATAACATCTGTTAAAGATGATGCAGCGGAGGTGATCTTTCACGATTTAATTCCGGTTACAGAAATTGCGGAAATTCTCTTGTCAAATATTCCCCAATTACCTTTACAATTTAAATTCCTAGCAGTTACCGAAAATATAAAAGTCATTATGTTGTCTAAAAGAATCTTACCTTGTCTAGATGTCAAGGCGGGCAGAGTTGTCAAGGGAATTAACTTTGTTAATCTTAAGGATGCTGGTGATCCTGTAGAACTGGCCAAGGTTTATAATGAAGCCGGTGCAGATGAGTTAGTGTTTCTAGATATTACTGCTACTCATGAAGATAGGGCCACGATTATTGATGTCGTTTACCGGACTGCTGAACAGGTATTCATTCCCCTCACTGTCGGTGGTGGGATTCAAACCTTAGAAAATGTTAAAGATTTATTACGAGCTGGGGCTGATAAGGTTAGTATTAATTCTGCGGCCGTCAAAAATCCAGATTTAATCACCCAAGCAAGCGATCGCTTTGGTAATCAGTGTATTGTTGTAGCTATTGATGCTAGACGTAGACTTGATCCTGAAAATCCCGGTTGGGATGTATATGTTCGCGGTGGTAGGGAAAATACTGGGATTGATGCCCTCTGGTGGGCTGAACAAGTCACAAAACGCGGAGCTGGAGAATTATTAGTCACAAGTATGGACGCTGATGGAACTCAAGCTGGTTATGATTTGGACTTGACAAAAGCGATCGCTAATGCTGTGGAAATTCCCGTAATTGCTTCTGGTGGTGCGGGAAATTGTGAACACATTCACACTGCTTTAACTCAAGGTAAAGCCGAAGCCGCACTTTTAGCCTCTTTGTTACATTTTGGGCAACTCAGTGTAGCACAAATTAAAAATTATTTGCAAGAACGCAATGTTCCTGTCCGTCTCTCTCATTGATATCAAATACAGCGACCAACTACATCTATGGAATGTAGAACACAGTTTTCCAAAACAGTGTTACGATAAGGGTACTTCTATGAAGAAATATTAAGAAATATGTTGATTCCTATTTTAATCTTTGATGTGGCACTTGTAGCATGGTCGCTACACCTGATGGAAAAGGCCTATGAGCATAAAGAATTTTCTCTCGTGTTGGCTGGTATACTGGTAGCCGTAGCTGCCGCTGCCATGCTGGTAGTTTACTTTCTAATGGGAAACTGTATGACTTATTTGTTACAAGTTGCCTAGGGAATATTCAAGTAAGAGGTAAGAGTAAAGAAGTTTTCAGTAATTTTAAGTTTCTTTACACAGTTTTATTTTATTGTGTTGACCTACTTATGTTAAGGATTTAGCAACTGTGCGAGATGATTTACAGGGTTTGGATATTAGTCATGATCAACTTAAAAATGCGACTAACTTACCTGTTAATAATAAATTAATAATTATTACTAATATTATTCAGCAGTTTATTAGAAAATCGCTAAAAAAAGCTCAACAAACAGAAAAACCGACTGTAATTTTTGCGGGATTGACTATTTTCGTTTGTACCTACCTATTTTTAGTAAAAATACCATTTTGGATATCAATCATATTTGTTTTATGGGTATGTGGAACAACACAAACTCTATTATATTTACTATGGAAAGGAAAAAATAAGTTTCTCAACAGGAATATGACAAATTCTTTGCGGATTCTACTAAATGATGTAGAAAGATATAATTCCGTTATTAAAGCTATAGATATTAATGACCAAATCGAAGATGTTGGTAACTTAGGAGTAGGTATACAAGAAAGAGAAAAAGTATTAGAAGCACTCGAATTAACTAGAAATGATTTAATACGGGCTTTAAAAACAGAGAGAATTTTGCGAGAGAATAAACATTTTATTATCACCAATTCTAATTTATTTACCAATAATTTAGCCACTTTGGCATCAATGCAAGTGAGTGAAGAAGCTACCGAACATGGTAGAATATTAAATGAAGCGTTACAAATTTCCTTAGACGTGCAGGAAGAAATGAAAAGATTGCAAAGCAAAAATGAGCATTAATACATAATATGTGTTTAGATATAAAATATAGCTAGAGAAAATACTTTCACTTTTCTCTCTTCTTCTAACTCCTCCCTGAACGTAAATTCTGCTAAATCCTATTTTACAAATTTTGAAAATGAACTGGCAAGAAATTAGAGGCACTTGGGTACTTGTTCCGTCTAATCCTATCGGGATTATTCATTTTTTAGGTGGTGCATTCGTAGCTACATTACCACATTTAACCTATCGTTGGTTACTCGAACATCTAGCAGATAAAGGATATCTAATTATTGCTACACCTTTTGTGAATACATTAGATCATATAGCGATCGCTAAATCTGTACTTCTCAAATTTGAATATACTCTAGAAAGGTTACAAGACTCTGGAGAAATCCGCAAACTTTACCTGCCAATTTATGGAATAGGACATAGTATGGGTTGTAAACTCCATTTACTCATTGGTAGTATGTTTTCAGTTCAACGTGCCGGCAATATTTTAATATCTTTTAATAACTTTGCTGCTAATGAAGCTATACCTTTAGTAGAACAATTAAATTCTCAATTAGATATTGAATTTACACCTACACCTACACAAACTCACCGAATAATTCAAGAAAGCTATCAGATTCGGCGAAATTTATTAATAAAATTCAATAAAGATACCTTGGATCAATCAGCAACCTTAACCACAATTTTACAACAACTTTTTTCTGATATGGTGACAACACAAACTTTATCAGGAACTCATACCACACCCTTAGGACAAGATATTAAATGGCAACCAGGAAGTTCTTTCAGTCCTTTTGATGCTTTAGGACAATGGTTAAAACAAGAAGTCTATCGAGATTTAAACCAATTAAAACAAGTTATATTGTTTTGGCTAAATCCCCTTTCCTATTGATCCCATGTTTGAAATCTTAATCATTGATGATGACCAATCTATCCAAATATTCCTCAAAAGAATATTAGAGAAACAAGGTTATAAAGTTATTACTGCAAGTACGGGAGAGGAAGGAATTTTCAGAACCATGGATTCACCTCCAGCCCTAATTATATGTGATTGGATTATGCCCGGATTAAGTGGTATAGAAGTATGCGATATCATTAAAAAAGATCCCAAATTATCCACCACATTTTTTATCCTATTAACATCTTTAGATTCAGTTGCTAATCGAGTTAAAGGATTAGATGCTGGTGCGGATGATTTTATCACTAAACCCATTGAACAAAATGAACTACAAGCCAGGGTAAGAGCCGGTTTACGTCTACATCAATTAAGTCAGGATTTACATACCCAAAAGCTACTTTTAGAAACAGAATTAGCCGAAGCTACAGAATATGTAAAATCCCTTTTACCCCTACCCATAAATCAACCCTTGAGTATCAAGTTTACGTTTTTACCATCACGGCAATTAGGTGGCGATTGTTTTGATTATAATTGGCTTGATACTGATTCTTTAGCTATTTACCTACTAGACGCTGCTGGACATGGACTCAAAGCCACCCTACCGGCCATTTCTGTCTTAAATCTCTTACGTTCCCGCGCTCTCAAAGATTTAAATTACTATCAGCCCAGTGAGGTATTAGCAGCTTTAAACACTACCTTTCAAATGAATTATCAAAATGATAAATATTTTACGATTTGGTATGGAGTTTATAATCGAGTTAGTCGTCAATTAACATATTCTAGTGCTGGACATCCACCTGCAATTATTCTTTCTGGAAATTCTCCTATTAATACAGAGGTAAAAAGATTAAAAACTCCAGGAGTACCTGTGGGGATGTTTCCTGAAGCTAAATATGTTAATGCTTGTTGTCATATTGAAAAATCTAGTACCCTTTATATTTTTAGTGACGGTGCTTACGAAATTACTCAATCAAATGGTACTCTTTGGAGTTTAGAAAGTTTTATTCAGATTTTAATTAGCTTACAGTATTCTGTTGATAACCAACTTGATTATATACTGGATTATCTAATTAATTTAAACTCCAAAGATACATTTGAGGATGATTTATCTATTCTCCAAGTGAAATTTGATTAATTAACTGGCAGAAACTAAAAGATTATTAAATGCGTCTTTATTAGGAACAATCGTAAATATACTATCTATGCCAGTTAATTCAAATAATATCCTAACTTGCTCATTAATTGAACATATAACCATCTTGATACCAGATTCTTGTAAGGTTTTAAATGTTAAAACCAACGCACCTAGTCCAGAACTATCCATAAAGATGACACTTTGGCAATCAATTAATACAATTTTGATGCCACTGGTAATCACTTCTTTAATAGTTTCCTGAAAACCGTGAGAGGTAGTAGCATTAAAGTTTTGACTAAGTGCAATCACTTTCACTTGCGGATTGATCATATTCTCATCTTAATTTATTTAAGAATTTTTGATTTTATTAGTATATAGTAACATGAGATTATAAACAGGCATTTTGTACACAAAAATATTCACAAAGCTTTAATTAAAAATTCACGAAAGTTCCTGAAAAACAAAATAGGAAATTTACAGATTTTTTTTAGAAATTTATTAGCAAACAATCATTAGATTCAAAAGAATATAAACTTTATATAGGACTTACTCTGGCTCGGTATAGAAGTTGCTCATAATGCATATAACCAGGATAACGCACCTTCACAATTTCTCCTGGTTGTGCTGTTCCCTCTAGTAATTGATGAAATTGGGGATTATAGGGAATTTGATCACCTACGGAAGCGATCGCTTTCACATCCCAAGCTTGCAATAATGTCTCCAGGGGTTTATCCACCAAAGGTAATATTTTTACTGCTGCTAATTGATGATCTTCTCTAGCTCTAGATGCTGCTGTTGGCCATTGTAGTAACAAAGATTCCAATATTTGTAAACTCGACCGCTGAAACTCCTGTTTTAATACTTCTCGTTGTTGTCCCATTGACAACTTGATTCGCTCATATTCAACTTGTAAATCTGTAATTTGCTTTAATAAGTCTATATTTTTATAATCAGACTGAGTTTTGTTTAAAGAATATAAACCACCAATACCGAAAGTTTCTACCAACTCAGTCCAGGACACCTGTAAAACCTGGGAAAGTTTTACCAATACCTCCACCCGCATCTGGGCGATTTTTCCCCTCCGCAACTGCAAAATTTGCCACGGTGAAACCCCAGCAGCAAGGCTTAAAGCTTTAAAACTAGCAAAACCGGCTTTTTGCATGGAATTTCGCAAATTATCGGTAAAATCAATTTCCGGCATGAAATATGGGCTATAAAGCAAGAATTGGATAAATCATACTCATAATGACTTTGATTTGCAAGTATGCCGAAAAAAAGACGTAATGGTATTATAGAAGCGCGTAAGCAAAAATAAAGTAAAAATATATGATATTCCCCATTGGTAATTATCTAGATTTAGGTTAGTTATTGGTGGTTCTTTCTGCCCCCCTGCATTTTCTTCTCATTAGTAATTTGGGTTAATTAATTTAAAACTTCTCCGACAGCATAAGGGCAAACAGAATTAGTTTTCATGAAAATATTTATTTGGCGTTTTTCCTACAGATTAGTAACAACCCTGTGTCTATTGGGATTGACAGCTGCATCAGAACCCATGGGCAAAAATCAGGATGTAGTATTGCAAATTGGCATTGTCCAACGATTTGGGGCTAAACCCACGGATAAATTAGAATTAGCACCAACAAAAGGCGATCGCCTCACATTAAAATTTGCAGTGGGTATTCAGAAACAAACCTTAGTCACAGACAAACCCATCCAGTTAGCAACAGTTATGCAACCCTTAACCTCACCAGTGGTTCAGGAGGTATTAGTGCTGGGAGATTTTCGGACCTTTGAAACAGCGGAAGATCAGGCCAAGCGCTGGAGTTCTCAAGGTATAGAAGCAGAAATAGCCCAACCAGAACGGTGGCAAGTATGGGCAAAAAGGGACGTTTACAACAGCCCCTTAATTCGTCGCTTACTATTACAAAGTATAAAAACATCCGGCGATAAAAATGCTTACTTGTCAACCAACATTCAGCAGAAAGTCCCAAAAATTACCTGGGTAGTTAACGGTAAAAATTATAGTCCAAATTATCTAGAAGTAACAGCGGGTAAGGACTTAGTTAAAGTCAATACAAATGAGCAGCCAGAGCAAAAACGTGTTTACGCAGGAAAAATCACCTTGCAGCCTAACGCCCACGGGCATTATACCTTAGTAAATACAGTACCACTAGAAACCTATGTGCGGGGAGTTTTACCCCATGAAATTGGTACAGACGCGCCCATGGCAGCCCTAGAAGCACAAGCCATTATTGCTCGCACCTATGCCTTACGCAATGTCCGCAGATTTACTGTAGATAATTATCAATTATGTGCTGATACACACTGTCAAGTTTATCAAGGACTCAGCGGAACTGCCAAAAATACAGATCAGGCCATCGCCTTAACTAGATCTCAGGTACTCACTTATAATCATGAAATAGTTGATGCTTTGTATTCTTCTACTACGGGTGGTGTCACCGCTAACTTTAGTGATATCTGGAATGGTGAAGACCGTCCCTATTTAAAACCAGTAATAGATGCAGTTAATCAAAATATCTGGAACTTATCGACTCAAAGTCTAGCAGATGATCAGAACTTCCAGCAATTTATAAATCTCAAAGCCGGATTTAATGAGAGTAAATGGGATATATTCCGTTGGCACAGAGAAACGGATATTGATAAAATTACCAAAGACTTGCAAAAATTCTTACAGTCTAAAAAAAGCCCCTATAGCAATTTCCAAAAACTCCAGGCCATGTCTGTGGTTCAGCGTAGTTCCAGCGGACGGATATTAAAGCTGGCCATTAAAACAGATATTGGTATTTTCACCTTAGAAAAAGATGAAGTTCGTAGTGCCTTTGCAGCACCTATTAGCACGCTTTTTTATATTCAACCTTTAAATAAAGGTCAAAAAAATCTTTGGGGATATGCTTTTATTGGAGGTGGCCTAGGACACGGAGTAGGTTTAAGTCAAACAGGAGCGCAAAATTTAGCCAAATTGGGTTGGTCTAGTGCCAAGATTTTAGAGTTTTATTATCCTGGCACTAAAATTAGAGAGCATCGGTAATTGGGAATTGGTAAAACTCCTAGCCAATCCCCAACCCTTTTTGTACTGAAGTCTTGCAACTAAAGCTTAGTAAAGATCTTCTTCTTTGTGAGTTTCGATGGTGACATCAGAAGTAGGATAAGCCACACAAGTCAATACATATCCACCTTCGATTTGATCATCATCTAAGAAAGACTGATCGGATTGGTCAATAGTACCAGTAACAAGTTTACCAGCGCAAGTTGAGCAAGCACCAGCCCGACAGGAGTAGGGTAAGTCAAGTCCAGCGTCTTCTGCTGCATCTAGAATATAGGTGTCGTCGGGACAGTCAATAGTAGTCGAGGTGCCTTCTGCGTCTGTTAGAGTAACTTTGTAAACAGCCATTTAATTATCCTCTGTTGTGAAATCGGCAGTATAAGTAATCTTTAAGTAAATTTCACAGCTATTCTAAGATGATTAGCCGCGGCTTGAAATTTGCTTCAATTCTGATACTAAGGGAAAAGTTAAAACTTATAACAGAAAATTAATCCCGATTAGTAATGAAATTTAGTTACTAATCACCCATAAGTTTTTGTTATATGACATACTCACTGGGATAGATGTCAAAGAGCATTCTGGTGACATTTTTTATGCCGGTTTGATAATTACCATGGATTCCGGCTCTTCCTTCTCGCTCTTCGTCCATTAGGGGTTCAATTCTTCCCTGCTCTTTAGAAAATAAAGACGCAGATAACATCATTCGTGCCTCTGCGTCTGTTGCAAGGAAAAAGCCTTAAACCATCTCAGCAGTTTGCTGCGCTTGTGGCTGGAACATAAACAGAGAATAAACCACATCACGGCGAATATTCACCATCATATCCAAGAACAACTCATAACCTTCACTCTTGTACTCAATGAGCGGGTCTTTTTGCCCATAACCACGCAAGCCAACGGACTCACGCAAAGCATCCATTTGTTGCAAATGTTCTCTCCACAAAGTGTCTATGCGTTGGAGAATAAAAAACCGTTCTGCTTGACGCATTAAACCTAATTGAATTTGGTCAATTTGCGCTTCCTTCAAGTCATAGGCAATTCGGGCTTGTTCATGAAGAAAAGCTTTAATTTCCGTAACCACCATATCCTCCAACTGGCTAGGCTGCATATCAGCCAACAGGTAAACAAACTCCTTTACCTTATCCACCAACTTATCCAATTCCCATTCTTCCGAAGGTAAATCTGGATTGATGTAATAATCAACGATGTCGTCCATCGTTTTTTCTGCGTATTTAATCACCTGTTCCTTTAAATCTTGACCTTCTAAAACCCGGCGACGTTCCGCATAAATAGCCCGACGTTGATTATTCATCACCTCATCATACTCAAACACCTGTTTACGGATATCGTAGTAATAGGTTTCCACCTTTTTCTGCGCGCCCTCTAAGCTGCGGGTTAACATTCCCGACTCAATAGGCATATCTTCTTCCACTTGGAAAGCATTCATCAAGCCAGCAACGCGATCGCCCCCAAAGATTCGTAATAGGTTATCCTCTAAACTAAGGAAAAATCTGGTCGTCCCTGGGTCGCCTTGTCTTCCCGCCCGTCCGCGCAACTGATTATCAATCCGTCGTGACTCGTGACGTTCCGTACCAATAACGTGCAAACCGCCTCTACTTACCACTTGATCATGTTCGCGGCTGGTAAACTCTTCATACTCATGCTTAACCTGTTGGTAAGCCTCCCGCAACTTCTGAATTACCACATCATCTGTGGGGGCTTTTTCCGCTGCTACAGCCACTTTATCTTCTGCTTCCAACTCTGGTAAACTGCGCTCACCGTAAGCCTTAACAGCCACCTCTACAGCCGCTTTTAAAAGCTGTTCTGTTTCCTTTGTTAATTGAGTGGGAAAAATTTCTGGAGAAGCCCGCCAAGTTTTCACCTTTTTTCCAGGGACAAAACCTTGTCCACCACCGCTACCACCCGTAGGTAATCCCGAAACCCTTTGGATACTAAAACTATCATCATCATCTGGGCTAACAATCCGGGGCATAAAGTATTCCCGCAGCTTCAACCGGGCCATATACTCGGAGTTACCACCGAGAATAATATCCGTACCCCGCCCCGCCATATTAGTAGCAATAGTTACAGCCCCACTGCGTCCAGCTTGGGCGATAATTTCCGCTTCTCGTTCCACATTTTCTGGTCTAGCATTCAGTAACTCATGGGGAATTGCCATTTCTTTGAGGAGTCGGCTCAGAAGTTCAGATTTTTCGACGCTAGTTGTCCCCACTAACACAGGTCTACCATTTTCGTGCATTTCGGCACATTCTTTAGCGATCGCTCCCCACTTTCCTGGTTCAGTCTTAAACACCATATCCGACAAATCTTCCCGTCTTCTGGGCTGATTTGTGGGAATAATCGTCACTTCCCGTTTATAAATCTTCTCAAATTCTACCTCTTCCGTTTTTGCCGTTCCCGTCATTCCCCCCAACTTGGGATAGAGTAAAAACAGATTTTGATAGGTAATTGTCGCCAAAGTTTGGGTTTCTGGCTGAATTTCTACGTGTTCCTTCGCCTCAATAGCTTGGTGTAAACCATCACTCCAGCGTCGTCCCGGTAATACCCGACCTGTAAATTCATCCACAATCACAACTTCATCATTGCGGACAATATAATTCACATCCTTGAGGAACAACTCCTTGGCCTTAATCGCATTAAACATAAAATGCGCCCAAGGGTCTTCTGGATCAAACAAATCTGTCACACCCAACTGATTTTCTGATTCTGCAAAACCCTCATCAGTCAAAAGAACGTTACGATCCTTTTCATTCACTTCATAATGCTCATCTTTTTGGAGAGCAAAGGCAATTTCCGCCGCTTGTAAGTATTTTTCCGTCGGTCTTTCCACCTGACCAGAAATAATTAATGGAGTCCGGGCTTCATCAACTAAAATCGAGTCTACTTCGTCAATAACACAGAAATTAAACGGACGTTGCACCACCTCAGCCATAGAGGTAGCCATATTATCCCGTAGGTAATCAAAACCAATTTCGCTGTTGGTGACATAAGTAATATCACAGCCATAGTTTTTTTTACGTTCACTGGGGGTCATAGTGGACTGAATTAGCCCCACACTTAACCCCAAGAACCGGTGTACCTGACCCATCCATTCCGCGTCCCGACGGGCTAGATAATCATTAACAGTGATTACGTGGACACCCTGACCAGTCAAGGCATTGAGATAACCTGGTAAGGTCGCTACTAAGGTTTTTCCCTCACCAGTTTTCATTTCCGCAATTTGTCCATTGTGGAGAATTATACCGCCCTGTAATTGTACATCAAAGTGTCGCAATCCCAGAACACGCCGACCTGATTCCCTGACAACGGCAAAGGCTTCTGGTAAAATATCATCTAGAGTTTCGCCATTCGCTAACCGTTGTTTAAACTCGACGGTTTTAGCTTTTAACTGTTCATCAGACAGCGGTTTAATATCTTCCTCTAAAAGGTTAATTTCTGTAATGTCAGGTTGGTATTTTTTAAGTTTACGAGCGTTGGGATCGCCCAACAAAAGTTTTAGCATGGCAGTTTATAGGACTAAATCAAGGAAAATGGATATCTAAGACTTGGCTATATGATTATAGACATTTAATGTAACCCAGCCGTTTGGCTTATGGATGGGTGAAAAATGAGCATTTGCTCAAAAACCAAATTCAAAAAAATGATCACTTGTATACAATGAGTGGTTTTAATTATTATTTTAATATTGAACCTGTCTGATCGTACCATTTTGCCGTTAGAAATTATGTTTCCCGCAAAGGCACAAAGTTAAGAGTTTATAGGATTTGCACCGTGAGCACTGGTAGCTAATCCCAATATCCAGCCCATAGCCACACTTGAGCCAAAAATAGCCAACATAAGAATCAGTAGTTGGCGTTTTAATCGCCGATGGGATTTACTTTTTACAAAATTTGCCATAAAATTCTCAGTAGGACTGTTTATTTAGTTATTGAAAGTGAGCATGGCCTAAGTTTCTAGAATTCTTGAAGATTATGCTTGATTTAATTTTAATCCTGTTTCAAGTAGTTTTTCTGTCCGTATCACTAGGAATAATATTTTTCTTGATAGATAAGATACTTGAGGTTTCCAGGAAATTCAAAGTATCAAACTACCTACCTAAATGGGGAAAGATCACAAAAGCCAGGCAATCTAAACACGGACATAATCAGAGGTTCACACCAATTAGGGACAAATATAGCAATAATCGTCACCTCTCTAGGCAGTGGAATAAATTGCTAAAAAAGGTTAATTCTGATACTGCAACGGCTGAAAGACTTATTAATCATCTAAAACAAAAACATCCTGGACGGAGTGACCAATGGTACATCGAAAAAGCCATATTTGATTTGCAACGAGATCAAGGGCGTTATTAACCAATTACTAATACACGGTCATGATCAAATATAAGTAATTTACGTAATTACCCAACGAGTATATACAAATATTCATGGACTTTAATTGAGCCAAAAATAGCCAACATAAGCATCAGTAGTGTTCTAGCCGGTGGTAGGATTTGTTTTTTGCTAAATTTGCCATAGAGTTCTCAATTTGACTATTTATTTGCAGTAGGTAAGGGGAAAGTTCCTAAAATTTCATCAACTCCAGCACCTCTGCTTTCACCATTTCTTACCCAATCATTATTATCATCTATGAAAACTACTCCATCTTGAAAATAACATTGGAGTTCTATGAATTTTTTATCTTCTGATATTAAAAAGTTGAAAGCTCCCCAGTTTGTAGCACATTTAAATTGAGCTTTTTTGACTTGATTACTGTATTTTTCTTGTAGATATTTAGCATAGGGTGGATCGGTGGGTAAGGGTGCTAAAAATGTATCTTCGTTTCCTGGGGTTGGTAATGTCCCTAAAGAAAATCCCCCACGACTACCATCTTTAAATTTTTTAGCATCCCAACAAGTAAGAGAAACTTTTGTGTTTTTATCAAAAACTTCTAAACCGATAATTTTATTAGCTCGACATTGCTTTTTATATCCTTCGATATATTCTGGATAGAGTTTAGTTAATTGTTTAAACAATGTTTCACATTTTTGTTTCCTCCCACATTGTCCCTTAATAATTGGGCTTTTTATGGGTTTTGCTAATACAATTTTTGAGTTAAAAACTTCTAACCCAACTAAGAGACTAACTAATGTTGTCATCATGGGGAATAAAAGAATCAGGCTTTTTGATTTTATCATATTTGTAACCACTTGTGTTATTGATTTTTTGTTATGTTTCCTTGTTACCAATTACCAGATTTTGCGAACATAGAAGCTGTTTAAACGTGCATAATAATTTACCATTAAGTTTAGAATCTTTATAGTAATCATGCACAAAAACTCACAGACTTTCTAAATAGGTCAACAAATCTGACATTTCTTGCAAACTAGGCTGGAATTTGGGCATAGGGGGAGTTTCTCCGCTAGTTACTTGATGAATTAGTCCATAGCGGGATTTATATTTGGAGATTTGACGTAAACTCGGTCCAACTAGGCCATTTGCTTCTAACCCATGACAACCAGCACAGTTAATTTGGAAAATAGCTTTTCCTTGAACTAGGTTACCCTGAAGGGATAGAACACTTTTAACATAAGGATCAGAGCCTTTGATGATTTCAATCCCAAACAGGATTAATGGGAGAGCTATCAGTATCGCTACGACAAAGATAACGATCTGTTGAATCAGGGTTTCAGGTTTTGTCAGATGGTTATCCAAAAGAGTTGCTTCTACAGTCTTCGAGTTTTCATTTCCTACACATAGCTTAAAATTTATTGATTGTGTTTGCAAGTACATTAGATGATTTTTATATAGTATTTAGATTTAAAACTATTATAAGATGCGGGATCAATGTCAAATTTGGTAAAATCAAAAACAGGACACGAATCTTTCTATAATTGTAACAAGGAGATTTACAGTGGTTGAACCCCTATTATCCGGTATTGTGCTTGGCTTAGTTTTTGTAACTTTAAGCGGACTATTTTACGCAGCTTATAGACAATATAAGCGTCCTACTGAATTGGGCGGCTGATATTAATTAAGGAAGCAGGGAAGGAATCGAGTTTTCCTGATTTCCGATTCCCTGCTCTTGATAAAATGTTAAAGCTGTGTTACCATAAGCTTTATGACGGCAAATTTCCCAGTTAGGAATATTTGGTGGTGTCCAGTCTTGAAGACGATGTTCCACCGCTATTTCCCCCAGGGAATCTAAAAGCTGGTACTGAGCGATCGCTTTTAATACTGGTTCATATAATCCACTAGCATAAGGTGGATCAAAATATATTCTGTCAAATTTTTGACCTGATAATCTTTTTAATTGTTGAGTAATATTTCCCCGCAATAGCTGAAATTTCTGTTCTGATTTGGCTACCTGTTGCCAATTTTCTTGGATAATAACACAGGCAAGACTTGATTGTTCAATACCAATCACAACGCTGGCTTCTCTACATAAAGCCTCTGCACCCATAGAACCACTACCGGCACATAAATCTAACCAACGACAACCACGGATTGTTCCCTGCCAAATATTAAACAATGCTTCCCTGACCCGCGCACTGGTAGGTCTGGTATGTTCACCTGGCAAGGTTTTAAGCAGACGATTCCCGTAAATTCTCAAACTCATTACTTATTGATCATTAAAACTGAAAACTTGAAAAAATAAACACCTGAAAACATTGAAAATATTGCAAACTTTTGTTAAGCAAAGACTTTTTCCCGGACTTGAGCCACAAAATTAGATAGGATTTGCAAACCCACATTTGATGATTTTTCAGGATGGAATTGCACAGCCATGAGATTTTCATGAGCGATAGCGGCCGTAAAAGTTTGATCACCATGGGTAACAGTTGCTGCCTGGACGCGGGGATTTGTGGGTTCAACATAGTAAGAATGAACAAAATAAACCCAAGGATCGATAGGCAAATGTTCCCATAAAAGATTTTTTGGTTGGTTGAGTTGGAGTTGATTCCAACCCATATGGGGAATTGTCAGTCCGGGTTGAGAACGAAATCGACGAACTTTTCCGGGAACAATTCCTAGTCCTGGTAATGTTCCTTCGGTGCTGGATTCAAACAAGATTTGTAATCCTAAACAAATACCTAAGAACGGTTTACCGGAAGCGATTGCCTCTTTAATCGGTTTTTCCAAACCACGCGATCGCAAATGTTGCACCGCTGGATCAAATGCTCCCACTCCTGGTAAAACTATAGCATCTGCTTTCGCCAACTCTTGAGAACAATAAGTAACTTGAGGAGTTGCACCAGCTTTTTCTAATCCTTTGCAGACAGAGTGCAAATTTCCCATATCATAATCAACAACTGCAATCACTGGCATTTAGCTGCTCCTTATAAATTTCTGAGGGAGGGCATTTAATTATTCTAATTCTAATTATTATTCATAATTAAAAAAAATACTATTTCTTTTGACATTTGGTTAGGTGAACAAAAATCAAATTTATCCGCCGGCTTGTTCCTCGCACTAGGGAAAATGGTTTTACCCACCCATGATTTGATTTTTTTGTCTCGTTTACCTGTAGATGTGTAATTGGCAAGTGATGCCGTCATTGCCAAAATTAATGAACTCTGACCTGACTATATTATTTATTGTGCTATGGCGGCAATTCGTTCACAATTAAGCGTAGAAGTCATTGCCAGTAGTACAAACATCTTGCCTCAAGAGTCTATAAATTCTCCTGAACAGATTTTACAAACCACCGTTGATCTTGAAAAATTATTAGTGGCAACGGCAGCGGTGAAGATTAGCTACGATTGTGGTAAGTTTGTTTGTGAGGGAGTTTATTATTCAGTTTTGGAATATTTACACCGATCTCAACTGCCAATTAAGTGTATTTTTGTTCATGTACCAATTTTAAATCAAGAAAACTTGATAGACATAATTGCTGATTTTGTTTTGATCATTAACAATTCGGCATTTCTCTAGAAATATTAACTTCTGTTTAAACAAATCTATTCATTATTATGTTGCCATTATTGTTTGCTTTTACCCTTGCTCAATCTGTTCCAGCTAAACCACCACAAGAGATATTGCAAATACAATCAGTACGTGCTTTGCCCGGAAGACTGGATGTAGTGCCAGTATTTAACAGTAACAGTCCAGAACTAGTATTAAAAGAGGGAATTTTACTTTCTACATTTCCAGCAGCGGGAAAAAAAGTCACATCAGCCCATTTAAATTTTCGTCTGCGCGGACAATTCGATATTTTTGCCCATCATATTGCTAAAGCTGACCCACCAGAAAATTTACGTTCTCTTTACTTGGGCATAATCTTACATAATCCTGGTACTCAACCGTTAACAATTAATATATTGCAGGGTGCGAGTTATTTAAGTCAACCAGATGCACCATTTAAGGAATTAGCATCTTTAATTCCCAATGACTTAGGAACAGTTTTTGCAGGTCCTGGTAGTCGCGTCATGTCTGATATTTTGAGAGGACAAAGACAAGATATTTTCCCCCCACAAATTATTATTCCCCCAGGGGAAAGCCAGATGTTATTAAATTTACCAATTCCCGTACAAGGACTCAGACCGCCTATCAATGGTCGGTCTACATATCTGCGACTGCGGAGTAATGGTAATGTTTATGCTGCCAGTTTGGCGATGTTTGCCCGGATAAATACTGATGGTAGCGAACGTGCACCCAATCTAGCTGAATGGCAAAATTTATTAGATAATGGTGAATTATCTACTCCTAGAGATAAGGTTCCCACCCCGATTACAGGAAATAATAAACCTGCAATTTATGGACGTGTAGCGGGAGTATCTAGGGGTTCTCGATGGTTAGCAAATATAGTAGATAAACCTCAAGGCAGGTATTTAACTATTCCTCAACCCGGTGCAGCGTTCTCCTACGGTTTAAGTACCTTACATGGGGGCACTTGGGGAACAAATCAGGTTCAAACCGCACCCATGTTAGTCCGCTATCCTGATACTGCCTATTACGCTCATGGTAATTATGGTATTCAATATACTCTTGATCTACCTCTATACAATAATACTAAAAGTGAACAAACTGTAAGTATTGCTATCCAAACTCCTATTAAAGAAAATCAGTTAAGCAAACCTGGATTGCGCTTTCTCAACTCTCCGCCGCGTCAGATCTTTTTTAGAGGAACGGTGCGCTTACGTTATCAGAAACAGGGAGAATGGCAAAATAAATTTTTCCATTTAGTTCAAAAACGTGGTGAAGTAGGAGAATCTTTGGTATCATTGGATATAAAACCAGATAAAGTTTCTTTAGTCCAAGTAGATTTTCTTTATCCACCAGATGCTTCACCACCACAGGTTTTAACGGTATCAACTCAGGCTAAGTAGTTCAACATAACCGAGTCAGACCCCCAACTTCTTCAAAAAATCCGGGTTTGGGGATCTTTTTGATATCTTGATTATTCACATTAAAAAAGTTAAAAAATAAGTAAAAAAAGCTATCAGGGTATAAATTAACATAGAAAATTTACAAAAAAAAGGGAACAGACAAGAAACACTCTTATACACCAGTTTTAAGCTCAGTGAAAAAAAGTTGAATCATGAAACTCTTGTGTGCGGGTACAAACAGCCAAAATCCTGAACCTTCTGGCATTGAAATTGATTCTCTTGGGTTTCTAGACATTTTTAAGACTATTCTTGCTCCAAACAGGGCAAGTAGCAAATAAGCTGTCGGGCTGCTATTGTATCATGACCAGGAATTAAATCCGCGTAATCTGAAACCCCTGTAGAGAAGTTATATGTAACGTCTCTACCATTTTTTTGGAGATATTTAAGAGGGTGTTGGAAAAGTTATGATTGATGTATCAAATATTTTCGACCCCTCCCTAAACCTCCCTTATGCTTTGGGGAGGGAACTGGATTTTCTTGTTTCTCCCCTTCATAAAGACTAAGAGGGGTAAAAATGTGATAAAAATTACGGGATACCACTTTTAAAACATTCTTTACCCATTACCGATTATAAACTGCTCAAGATTTCATCATCTACAGAAAAATCGACTTCTAATTTATCTTGTCCACTGATTAAATAGTCATTGTCCCAAGAATCTTTTAAACCAGAAATTAAATCATATTGAGGTTGCCAATTTAATTCTATTTGTGCTTTATTTATTGATGCAAAGAAATGCTGCACTCGCATAGGGAAAGATTTGCGTTTACCAAAATCAAACTTTTTAGGGTCATAATGGACTATTTTGAGATCATCGGCAGATTGACCAGCGGCCACAGCACAAGCACGAGCTAAACCGTCAAAAGTGACATAGCGATCGCCTGAGATATTATAAATTTGTCCAATTGCTTTTTCATTGCCAATTACTTGTATCATTGCTTGGGCTAAATCTAATACATGACCTAGCTGAGTCAAGTGCATACCATTACCAGGGATAGGAATGGGACGATGACGGATAATTCTTTCAAAAAACCAACTTTCCAAAGGGTTATAATTTTGGGGACCATAGATATAAGTAGGACGAATAGAAGTAAAGGGAATACCTAATTGTTTGAGGTAAGATTCCGTTTCATGTTTACCCTTATGACGACTTTTAGGATCTACTGTATCCCCTTCCAAATGAGGCATTTGGTCAGATTTCAGATACACCCCAGCGGAACTCATATAAACAAAGTGTTTTATCCGGCCTTGAAAAATTTCTGCCAGGGGTTGCGTATCCGCAAGCTCTCTGCCATTATTATCAAAAACAACATCAAAGTTTTCCTGTGCTAATTTTTCTTGAAGTTGATTTGAGTCAGTGCGGTCGCCTATAATTTGTCCTACTCCCGAAGGTGTGGGATGATTACCACGATTAAACAAAACTACCTCATGTCCAGCTTTTATCAGTAGTTGAGTTAAGTACACACCAATAAAGCGAGTTCCACCAATAACCAAAATCCGCATAACGTTCTAATTCCTCAATAACCGGAGTGGCAAATCAGCCTTATTTCTGAGGTTATCAGGTTGTAGTATCACTGGAGGAACATCTTTTGGTAGGATTGTATCTTGTATTAAATCTAGGAATGTTACTATTTCTCGATCAAAGAAACTGAGGAGAATTGAAAACCACCTCATTGAATTAGCTTAATTACCTTCCACCCATTCAACTTAACTGTGTCCTTAGAATATGCCTTAGTTCATGAGTGGTTAACCCCTCAAGCCACAGGTGGTTCAGAACTCGTAGTCCAGGAAATATTAAATCACATTAATGCTGATTTGTATGCCCTGATAGATTTTGAATCCAGTAATCCCGAAAGTTACTTGTACAAACGTCAAATTGGCACAACGTTTTTACAAAAACTTCCCCAAGCGCGTCAAGGAGTACAAAAATATTTACCCTTATTACCCTTGGCCATTGAGCAATTGGATTTGCGAGCCTATGAAGTAATTTTATCTTCATCCCATGCCGTAGCCAAAGGGGTCTTAACCACGCCGAATCAATTGCATATCTGTTATTGCCATAGTCCGATGCGATATGCTTGGGATTTAACCTTTGACTATCTCAGGCAAAGTAAACTAGGTCGAGGAGGAATTGGCTGGATTACACGCTATATCCTGCATAATTTGCGCCAATGGGACGTAATTAGTGCTAATAGAGTAGATTACTTCATTGCCAACTCCCAACATACAGCTAGACGAATTTGGCGGTGCTATCGTCGAGAAGCAACTGTTATCTATCCACCAGTTAATCTGGATGAATGTCCGTTTTCTTCCGAAAAAGAGGATTTTTACCTGATAGTTTCCCGATTGGTCAGTTATAAACAAGTTAGTTTAATTACTGAGGCTTTTAATCACCTAAAAAAACCATTGATCATTATTGGTACAGGACCAGAAATGAACAAATTGCGGGAAATAGCTCAACCACATATTAGCATCTTAGGATGGCAACCTGATCATATCGTCAAAAATTATATGTCCCGTGCCAAAGCCTTTGTTTATGCAGCTTGTGAAGACTTTGGTATTGCCCTAGTTGAAGCCCAAGCCTGTGGAACTCCCGTAATTGCCTACGGTTCTGGTGGTGCATTGGAAACAGTTAGAGATATTCAGACACATCCTGACACAGGAACTGGTATATTATTTAAAATGCAAACAGTAGGAGCTTTAATAGATGCCGTAGAAAAATTTGCCGATAATCAACATTTATACAATTATCAATATATACAAACACACGCTAATCAATTTTCTCGTCAGGTTTTTGCAGAACGGTATCTAAGTTTTGTCAATGAATGTCGTGAAAAAAGAGTTTACCACCAGTAAACATCAGCCTTTTTGTATTTATTTTCTAGAAAGGGGGCAAATTTTTCCTCAAAATTACTGCCTTTTAGCTTTAAGATTGGGACTATGTGTGGTGTGGATTATAAAGGAGTATGATGACTGCCCAGAGTTCACTCCTCTCCGGCAAGCGAAACCCGCGAAAGGATAACAGTACATCTATGGCTGTTTTATCAAAACGTGGTCAAAAAGTTAAACAGCCAAAGGTAAAATCCAAAAGTTTATCTTTTCAGGGTTTATACGGAGAGTTTTTTAAACGACTGTTTGATATAGTTTTTTCATTGTCGGTCTTGATTTTGTTTTCTCCCATTTACATAATATTGGCCTTATTGATAGTTATCAGCTCTAAAGGTCCTGTTTTTTATGTTCAAGAACGGGTAGGCAGAAACTACCGGAGCTTTAATTGCATTAAGTTCCGCACTATGGTCAACAATGCTGACACAATTCTCGCGGAAATGATGGCCGCGTCACCTAATCTGCGAGAGGAATTTGAAACCAATTTCAAGCTGAAAACAGACCCTAGAATCACTAAAGTTGGTCACTTTTTGCGAATTACTAGTTTGGATGAGTTTCCCCAATTTTGGAATGTTCTTAAGGGAGACATGAGTGTAGTTGGTCCACGACCTTTAGTAGCGGAAGAATTAATCAAATATGGTGATTATATCAATCATGTTTTGACTATTCGTCCCGGAATTACTGGTTTGTGGCAAGTATCTGGACGTAATGATATTCCTTATCCCCGGCGGGTGCAAATAGACCTAAACTATGTCAATTTTAGGAATTTTTGGCTCGATTTGTGGATTATTCTCAAAACAGTTAATGTGGTCATTCTGCCCAAAAACAAAGGAGCTTACTAACTAAGTACGCAAATTCCCTATTGTGGGGCAATCTAATGCCCCAAAAACCTAATTTAATCACAAAAGTATGAATATTTTTATACTTTACTTATACACAAGGCTAAATAAATTTTGAACACCAATAATAATTATTATATGCAAGATCAAGAATGTTAACGGAACTAAATCCATAATTATTTGTTAGAGTGTTTTTGATTGAAAATACTCTTTGGTCGTTAACTGTTGATGGCAATTAATACTTGTAGCTTGACTATTAGATAATAGTTGCACTCAACTACTAGTTAAGATCATAATGTTTGTAATTTTTAACTAAAAACAACAAGATATCACCAAGCATGACACAATCAAAACGGGCTTTAATTACTGGTATTACTGGTCAAGATGGTTCTTATTTAACTGAGCTTTTACTGGAACAAGGTTATGAAGTGCACGGGATTATTCGCCGCACTTCTACTTTTAACACAGACCGGATTGACCATATGTATGAAGATCCCCATAATGAAAGTGCACGCCTCTTTCTACACTATGGTGATTTGACGGATGGAACAACACTACGACGGATTTTAGAAGAAGTCAAACCTACGGAAATTTATAATTTGGGGGCTCAATCCCACGTCAGGGTAAGCTTTGATTCACCTGAATATACAGCAGATGTTGTAGGTATGGGTACGTTGCGTTTATTAGAAGCAATCCGTGATTATCAACATCGTACTGGTATTCAAGTCCGCTTCTACCAAGCTGGTTCTTCGGAAATGTATGGTTTGGTACAAGCAGTCCCACAAAATGAAACTACACCATTTTATCCCCGTAGTCCTTACGCTTGTGCTAAGGTATACGCCCATTGGCAAACCATAAATTACCGCGAATCTTACGATTTATTTGCTTGTAATGGTATTCTTTTTAATCATGAATCGCCTAGAAGGGGTGAAACCTTTGTTACCCGTAAAATAACTAGAGCCGTAGCCCGCATTGTCGCTGGTAAACAAAAAAATATCTTTATGGGTAATTTGGACTCTAAGAGAGATTGGGGTTATGCGAAAGATTATGTAAAAGCCATGTGGTTAATGTTGCAGCAACAACAACCAGATGATTATGTGGTGGCTACGGGAGAAACCCATTCAGTCAAAGAGTTTTTGGAGTTAGCATTTAGTTATGTTAATCTCGATTGGCAGAATTACGTAGAGTTTGATCAGCGTTATTTGCGTCCAGCCGAAGTAGATTTATTAATAGGTGATCCAACTAAAGTCCAGCAAAAATTAGGCTGGAAACCATCGGTAACATTTAAAGAACTGGTCGCGCTCATGGTCGAAGCTGATTTACAAGCTGTGGGTTGTACTTCCCCCAATGGTAGTGGTTCAAAACAACCTCAGGATATTGCTACTACCCGTCAAGAATTGGGATCTCTGCACTTTTAATTCAGCTCAAGGATAACATATGACTGCCTTAAAATTAGAAAATAAACGGATTCTTGTGACCGGTGGGGCGGGTTTTCTCGGTCGTCAAGTGATAGATCAACTTTGTCAAAATGGCGCTGAACGTGATAAAATTACAGTGACGCGATCGCACGATTGTGATCTGCGGGTTTGGGAAAATTGCCAACGGGCAGTAGACCAACAGGATATTATCATTCATCTAGCTGCCCATGTGGGGGGTATTGGTCTAAATCGAGAAAAACCCGGTGAGTTATTTTATGATAACTTGATCATGGGGACGCAGTTAATCCATGCGGCTTATCAACAAGGTACGGAAAAATTTGTCTGTGTAGGAACTATTTGCGCTTATCCTAAGTTTACTCCTGTACCATTTAAAGAAGATGATATCTGGAATGGTTATCCAGAGGAAACTAACGCTCCTTATGGAATTGCCAAAAAAGCCCTGTTGGTACAATTACAATCTTACCGTCAGCAGTACGGCTTTAATGGTGTTTACCTTTTACCAGTGAATTTGTATGGACCTGAAGATAACTTTAACCCTAGTAGTTCTCATGTGATTCCGGCTTTAATTCGCAAGGTACAAGAAGCCCAAACTAGGGGAGAAAAACAACTTCCTGTTTGGGGTGACGGTTCTCCTACTCGTGAATTTTTGTATTCTACGGATGCTGCACGAGGTATAGTGATGGGAACTCAGTTTTATAATGATGCTGAACCTGTTAATTTAGGAACTGGTTACGAGATATCCATTAAAGACCTAATTACATTAATTTGCGAATTAATGGGGTATGACGGGGAAATTGTTTGGGAAACCGACAAACCCAATGGTCAACCCCGACGTTGTTTAGATACGGAAAGGGCAAAACAGGCTTTTGGTTTTACCGCTGAGGTAGAGTTTAGAACAGGTTTAAATAATACCATTGATTGGTGGCGGAAAAACGCTGCATAAAGGTTATTCTCTCGTTCTCTCGTTCCCAGTCTCGGACTGGGAATGCCTTCTCTCGTTCCCAGTCTCGGACTGGGAATGCCTTCTCTCGTTCCCAGTCTCGGACTGGGAATGCCTTCTAGAGTCTCCGACTCTAGTATACAATAGAAGGCAGAGCCTTCTTAATTCATTCCCATACAGAGTATGGGAACGAGAGATAACGATATATACAGAGGGTGGGAAAGAGAGATTTATCTAACCACAGAGGCACGGAGGACACGGAGGAAAGAGGTTAAAGAGGAATTTTAGGAGGCTTTGGAAATAATTAATTCACAATTCAGTAAAAAGGAATTGCGCCGGATTTTACTCCAAAAACGCCAGTCTATGCCATTATTAGAATGGCGGGAAAAAAGCGATCGCCTGACCACTAATATCCAAAACTCAGTTATATTTAATCAAGCAAATACTATTCTGTCTTTTTTCAGTTTTCGTCAAGAACCTGATATTAGCTCGCTATATACCAATACTAATAAACGTTGGGGGTTTCCCCGTTGTGTTGATAAGTCTCTAGTTTGGCATTTTTGGCAACCTAATGACACGATTAATATTGGTGCTTATGGCATCAAAGAACCTCATTATGAAGCACCAATAATTGAGATTGCAGAAGTAGATTTAATTCTCGTTCCCTGTGTGGGTTGTGATGTCCAAGGATACCGCTTGGGTTATGGTGGAGGGTATTATGACCGTTTGTTAAATTCTCCAGGTTGGGATAGGAAACTAACTATGGGGGTGGTTTTTGATTTTGCTTATGTCTCTCAATTACCTGTTGATAGTTGGGATAAACCTTTAGAAAGGGTGATTACAGAAAATGGAGATTAAAGATGAATGAACCACTCCAGGCACGGAGGTCACAGAGAAATGAGGGTTTGAGAGAAAGAGCAAAATCTACTTAAATAACTGCATAAGAATACAATTTTATCAGGTGGGTATTCCCCACCTAATTATTCACTAAATCAGCAAAATATCAATTATTCAACTGTTACCGACTTAGCTAAATTCCTTGGTTGATCTACATCCAAACCTCGCCGCGCCGCAATATGATAAGCTAACAATTGCAACGGTATAACTGTGAGAATTGGTGAGAGAATTTCCTCCACTTCCGCAACCGGAATTAAATCATTAAATATCTCCCCCGCTTCACCATCTTTAACAGATGTTACCCCAATTAAACGAGAATCCCTGGCTTTAGCTTCTTGAGCATTAGAAATCACCTTTTCATATACATTACCAGGAACAGCGATCGCTACCACAGGAACTTTAGCATCTAATAACGCAATTGGTCCATGTTTCATTTCCCCCGCAGGATAACCCTCCGCATGAATATAGCTAATTTCCTTTAATTTTAAAGCCCCTTCTAAAGCAATGGGAAAATTAATTCCTCTCCCAATAAAGATAAAATCTTTTGTCTCTGAAAAATCATGTACTAAATGTTCAATATAACGTTCTTGAGTTTCTAAAATCGCCTCAATTTCCCCCGGTAATTCCCGTAAACCCGTGAGAATTTCCTCAAATCTAACAGAATTAATCTCATGACGACGATAAGCCAAATCTAGCGCCAAAGCATAAAAAGCCATCAATTGCGCTACAAAAGTTTTCGTCGCGGCCACACCAATTTCAATTCCCCCATGAGTATTGATAATATTTGTAACCATATTACCCAAACTACTTTCCGGGCGATTCGTGATTCCTAAAAGTCGCGCTTGATACTTAGTCTCTTTTCCCTGTCTTCTTTCCTTCTCCATAGACAAAGCCGCCAAAGTATCAGCAGTTTCTCCCGACTGAGTTACCCCAATAGTTAGAGTGTTAGGCGTTATCGGTGATGGTGCATACCTAAATTCAGAAGCATATTGTACCTGAGTGGGAATTTTTGCCAATTGCTCTAATAAGTATTTACCCACTAATGCCGCGTGCCAACTCGTACCACAAGCCACAATTTGAATTTGTTCTAAATCTGCGTAAAATTCGCTACTTAAACCCAATTTTACTGGTGATTGTTCAGTATTTTCTCTCTCTTCCGTAGAAAAATAAGCCTCCAAACAATCCCGTACTACCCCCGGTTGCTCATAGATTTCCTTGAGCATAAAATGTTTGAATCCCTGCTTTTCTATCATAATAGGATTCCAGTTCAGGGTGCGGGGATGCTTTTTCAAGCGGTTTCCAGCAAAGTTATACACCTCCACCCCCAAAGAAGTCAAACGAGCGATTTCCCCGTTTTCTAGGGTCAATACAGAGCGGGTATAGGGAACAATTGCTGGCGTATCTGAAGCACAGAAAAACTCACCTTGGCCAAAACCAATCACTAAAGGCGCTTGTTGACGAACTACAATCATTTCATCAGGATAGTCAGCAGAAATAGTCGCAATAGCATAAGCCCCTTCTAACTTACTTACAGCTTCCCTCACCGCGTCTAAAAACACAGAATCAGAACCTTGATGATCAGAAGAATGCTTTAAACATTCAGCAATTAAATGGGGAATTACTTCTGTATCTGTTTCTGAACGGAATATGTGACCTAAAGCCTTTAAATGTTCTCGTAACTCTCGATAATTCTCAATAATACCATTTTGCACTACTGCTATTCGCAGCGCCGTATCTAAATGAGGATGAGCATTGTACTCTTCAGGTTTACCATGAGTTGCCCACCGGGTGTGACCAATACCAATTTGGGCAGGATTTGCGATTTGTTCCAGTTTAGAACGCAAGTTGAGTAATTTACCCTTAGCCCGTACACAATGCACGTCACCTTCCAAAATAGTGGCAATTCCTGCCGAATCGTAACCCCTATATTCTAACTTCTCCAGACCAGCCAGTAAAATATTTGTTGCCGCCTGAGTGCCTATATATCCCACTATTCCACACATTGCTTAAACCACTCCAATGACAGGATGATTAAATTTTAAGTATAGTTGCTGGAACGAATAAGTCACTTTAACAAATTGGTCAGTGGTCAGTGGTCAGTGGGTAACTTCTTCCTGAAAACGGACAACGGACAAAGAACAACTGACAACTGACAAAGAACAACTGACAACTGACAAAGAATAACAAAAATGCTGAGGAATGAGAGAAGAATCTCAATATTTCTCCTCTTCTCACTCCCCAGCACTAAACTACCAAGAATTTAGAAATTTTAGAAACTTAAAATTCTTAGTAAGCCAAGCCCATACTGCGAGTTGTTTCAGCGCCTAAATAAACGCGAATGCTCAAAAAGTCGGTGGGGCAAGCTGTTTCACACCGCTTACAACCTACACAGTCTTCAGTGCGGGGAGACGCAGCCACTTGAGCAGCTTTACAGCCGTCCCAAGGAACCATTTCCAGTACGTCAGTGGGGCAAGCGCGAACGCATTGTGTACAGCCAATGCAGGTGTCGTAGATTTTTACGGTATGAGACATTGAAAAACTTCTCCTCTTGGGTGTTCTTCTAGAATGAATGACAAAATCATAATCAAGGCATAGTTTACCCCAGGGCTTGATAGCTTGTAAGCAAAAGGCTACATAACTTTAAACAATGTAATAGACACTTTGGACAATTTATCTACCAATATCCCTCTGATTCAGTCATAATCAGCAACATAGACATCAAGTGTTTACCTAAATCACCCTCTCCCATAGATGCCGATTTGTAAAGATATGTAAACTAATCGTAATTTTCCTAGAAGTTATCTACAATACCTATAATTAATAATCTATATATTTGTTCAGATAATTGTCAAGTTATAATCAAATATTAAATAATCTATAAAAATATATAAATTATTATATGTATTGACAAAACACGCTTAATCTTATTTAGATAAGATCTAGGTTATAGCAAAAACATCCTAATTAGTGATCATAAGCTCAATAACTAAATTCAGATAACATATTATGGAGCTAAATTCCTTACCCACAGAGGTAATTTTAACACATCCGCGTCAATCTCTTGGTAAACTACAGCTTGATTGGACACCCCAACCGGGTAACTATCTTGATTTTGAGGGAAAAACTTATGCAGTCTTAGAGCGTTGTCATAGATACCAGCTTAAAGGAGGACGCTATAGATTACATCATATCGCCATTTACGTACAAAAAGCTCAAAGACCGGAAGAAAAAAGTTTAGTAGAGGGACGTTGGGTTATAGGTGATGCTACCTGTAATTATAATGCTCTTTCAGAAATTATTCGTTGTGCAGTTAACCCAGAAGGTCCCTGTAAATCCTGCCGCTTCTATGAAAATTAGTCAGTTGTTGGTTGTCAGTTGTCGGTTGTAATTATCCATTACCAATTACCTCACCGACAGTTAACCGAGTCCCATTGACAAAATCCCATCCTGACTGGGGACGTTTACCCATTAGCTGTACTTCTTGCAGCAGTAATAAACCCACCCCTGTTTGGACAATTGCTCCCAGTCCTTTAGTAATATTAACTACCTCTCCTGGTCTGCCGGATATAGTTGATAAGTTGGGTATTTTGTTGATTTTTTCCTGTAACTGCCCTGGTAATTCTTGAATATAGACGGTATCTAGGGGAACAGTAGCAGTGATTTTTAATGGTTGGTGGCGAAAAGTTGTGGTACAGTGGGGATAAAAGCCGCGGATTTGATTGTGTAACTGGACGGCACTCTTTGCCCATTCTAAATTATAGTCTGGCTTTTGAATCAAAGATGCGTAAGTGGCTTTCCCATGATCTTGGGGAATTGGTGTGATTTCTCGACGCTCTAGTTTATACAGAGTTTCTATGAGTAAATCTGCACCAGTGATAGCCAACTTTTCAGCTAAAATATGAGCATTATCTAGTAATTGAATTGGTGTAGTTACTTTTAGGAGCATATCCCCTGTATCCATGCCCTGATCCATTAAAATAGTTGTAATTCCCGTTTCTGTTTCTCCGTTATACATACTCCACTGAATTGGTGCTGCCCCTCGATACTGAGGCAAAATAGAACCATGTACGTTAATACAACCGAACTTGGGTATATTTAATATCTTCTGAGATAAAATTTGTCCATAGGCAATAACGACAAATACATCTGCTGCCATCTGCTTGAGTTGTGTTAGGATCTCAATATCTTTTTTTAATCTTTCGGATTGCCATACTGGGATATGATGATCCATAGCTAGGGCTTTAACTGGTGAAGGTGTTAGTTTATTCCCGCGTTCTCGACGTTTATCCGGTTGGGTAACTACGGCAATTACCTGGAAATCCTTATTTTCCAAGAGTTTTTGTAAAGTAGGGACTGCGAAATCAGGAGTACCAAAAAATACTATTTTCATTAGTTATTAATCATTAATTAGGAGTTATGAGTCATTAATCAATGGTAAGTGTGTCCTATATTGTTGACAACTAAGATACCTAAAGTATACGTAAGATAATGTTGAGCATTTTTGATTAGAGGAAGTGAATTTTCACATTTTCAATGATATAGTGTTTAATGTTGGTTGAAAGAAAAAGCCTCGATAAACTATAACACCTTAGGTAAGTTGGTGAGACTATCCCCGTTCCCGTCTACCATTAATGAGTTTAGTGTGTCTGGCCGTGTTTTGCAGTTAGCTATTTCTAGTCCAGATTAAAATTATTCGATAATTGCCTAAGTTGTCAATAAAGTGTGCTTGCTTAATCGCACAATTTGCTAATGTAAGTTGTTGTGTTTTTGGTTACTAGCATTGCTCACTTATAAACTTTATTTTGGGATGATCCAGAATGGCAATTATTAACATATATAAATCTACTGTTAACTTTAATTCTTTGCTTTTGTATATTTTGTAAAAATTATGAGGAGGTAAATAGTGACACAAAAACTTTTGTAAAATAATGCAAAATTTAAATAAATATCTGTTAAAGCTTTTGGTTTTTTAATATACAATAATCATGGCTTTTTCTTGTTCATATCCTGTATAAATACTGCCCGCACTTAGCAAATACCTGTAGAGAGTCTCATCATGTTTAAGCCCCTTTTGGTGCCAGGATGGTTTCGTGTTCAATCATTTTTTAAGTATACTGCCATTGTCATTGTAATTTCACCTTTGGCAGGAATGTCTCTTCATGCTACTTTAGCAAAACAATTAAAATTAGTAGATAATGGACGATCTAATGCAAAATCGGCAGAAATTGCCAATACGAAGAAATTAAATTTACGATTTGCTCAAGTTGATTCTCACACAGGAAAAATATCTGTTGGGGAAGGAATACAGACATCATCAACTAAGATTATTTCAGGGACAAAAAGAGAAGGTTCTTATCTGGAGAATCATGCTGTTGGCGAAATTGTACCATCAATTAATATTGAACAAATTCAAAGCCAAAAATCTATTGATATAGTTAATCTAATTCCAAAATTAAAAAATGGGAGAGAGCAGACCGATTTAAATTCTCCAGAAAGTGGGAATTATCAATCTCAAGAATTAACAACATTAATAGTAACTCCTAAAAACGGAGAAATACCTGTTAGTGAACAGCCAAATGAGTCAGACATGAAACAAACTGATCCTATAGGTAGTCCCCATCCTATACCTTGGCAATGGATTATGTCCACTCAGGAAGCGATTGGTGGCAAGGGTAATTCTGGTATCCGCTATTACCGAAGTATCCCCGTACTTTCTCCTGATGGCAAATATGCGATTTATAGCCGGGTGCAAATGGAAATCAAGCCGGAAATGCACAATAGCCGAGTTAATAGTGTGTTGTTTGTGGAGGATAGAGAAACTAGACGGTTAAGGGTGATGTCATCAACTGGTGCAGTGATTGATCCTCTATTAAAAAAACGTCCAAGTTTGTCAGCAGAGGCGGATAATGATGGTAAGATTGAGGTATTGGTGCCTATTAGCTGGTCTGAAAAGGGCGATCGCTTTCTTGTACGTAAATTTGTGGCTGTTTTCAATACAGCAGATGTCACAGATCAGGCTGTAATTTGGAATCGTCAAGAGAATAATCTTAGTGTAGTTCATCCTTCGCAATCACAAGATGATCACGAAAAAATAGATATTTTACTAGGTTGGAGTAAAAAGCAGCCTAATAATATATTGTTCCGTTCTGGTGAACTAGGTCAAGAAAATTGGCATTTGTTACAAGTAGCTAATGATGGCAAAACTGTAGATATCTCAGCGGAAGGAGATCAGGCGGTAACTTTTGGTAGAAAGGGTAGTATCTGGGTAGATCCAGAAGTTGTTTCTAGATCATCGTTATAGCAAGGCAAGAGGTAAGAGTAAAAAAGTTTTAAGCGATTTTACGGTTCTTTACACAAGTTAGTTTTATTGTGTTAACCCACTTACTCAAAATTGCTTATATCGTTTCCCGGTCTAAGGTCAATAATTTAAATGTGGCAAAATAGGTCGTAATAACACAACCAATCTTTAGGTAATGAACTTAAATAGTAGGAAATACTAAACGCGAATATTGCTAAAACTAGGGGAACTACCGTGGTAAATTCTAACTTACCTCCTTTAAATATTTCTAAGCAAGAGATAACGATGACTATAGGCCATAAGATAGTGCTAATAACAAACATGATAAAGGATAAAAATTTATCCTCTGGAGAAGATGTAGGATTACGGAGAGAAAAGGTTAACCAATTGGTAAGAAAATAGGCAGTCATCAGGACGTAGCTAATAACTAAAGTTGATTGGATTTGATTCACTACACTTGCTCCTTTGATGATATCAATTTTCAAAAATATATCTATTTTAGGTTAATAAGCTATCATACTCGATTTAGAACTGAATTTTAGAGAATGATAATTGTACTTATTAATGTTAATTAGAGGTTGCTGAAAAAGTTGTCTGTGAGGGTGGGGAAAAATCAACAGTTTTAGCTATCTGATGATATTCTCAAATTTGGTATATCATGAATATCAAAAAAATGTCAAATAGAATGCAGCATTTGATGCTCTCAAATTAAAGTAATTTGAGATTGGATAATATGGTAATATTTGAATTTAAGTGTATTTAGTGATCTCTAAATTGAATGTCGAAAATCTTTCCCCGAACTCCGAGTAGAGTCAGGAATGACAAAAAAGCGACAACAATAAATTTATATATTGGGAATTTGAGGATGGTAATTAGAAGGAGTCCGATAACTATACCCGATGTAAGAATCTTTTTGAATGTCTTGTTTAATACTGTCAAAATCAATAAATTCATCAGCTACATCAATTAGGTGATTCCTATGGCGCGTTTGACTATCGCTAGTTGTTGTTTGTAAACCAATTACTTCTGCTCTAGCGCCTACATTACTAACTGCATGAACAGCATAGGCCAGATCTCCATCTCCGCTGACTAAGATAGCTGTGTCATAATAGGGTGCTAAAGTAATCATATCCACAGCAATTTCAACATTTAGATTTGGTTTTTTGTAATTGTCCACTACTACACTCATATCTTTAGTAACTACACGATAACCATTACGACGCATCCATAAAAGAAATCCTTGTTGTTTTTCGTTACCACTATCTATCCCTGTATAAAAGAAAGCGCGTAATAATCGAGAAGTTTTGGTTAAACGACAGAGTAATTTTACATAATCAATTTCAATTCCCGATTGTAATGCGGCATGAAATAAATTTAACCCATCAATAAAGATTGCAACTCGACCACGATTGTCATCTTCATTAAAACTAATATTATTAGCAGGGTTGGGTTCTTTACCTTTAATACTGCCTTTAATGGTTGGACTTTGACAATGAGATTTTTCCTTGAGGTCTTTAATTTCTTTATATTCGGTTGTTTTTTTGCTAAGATCATCAAACTGCATTGAGGCCTCTAAATATTAAAGTCGGGGTGTTGTTGTGGGTAAATTGACAATAGCTGAATTTAAGTAGATTTTGGTCAATTATTCTAGATAAATACGATATTTTGCCATTTACCTGCATATACTTTACACAAAATAAGTAATTTTAGACAAGATCTTTTCCCAAAAGAGTGAAATACAATCACACTGTAAAGGGGGAGGGGCTTGAGAAGATAGTTCAAGTGCTGTTATAGTGTACAATTAATTGATTAAACCGTATATACAACATGGCTACAAAAATCCCTGTTACTGTCATCACAGGCTTCTTAGGAAGTGGTAAAACGAGCCTAATCCGTCACCTCCTCCAAAACAACCAAGGACGACGCATAGCAGTATTAGTCAACGAATTTGGTGAACTGGGGATAGATGGTGAGTTATTGAGATCTTGTCAAATTTGCCCGGAAGATGAAACAGAGGCAAATCCAGAAACTAATATATTTGAACTGACGAATGGCTGTTTATGCTGCACCGTTCAAGAGGAATTTTACCCGACAATGCGGGAATTAATTAAACGCCGAGATAGTATAGATTATATTATCATTGAAACCTCTGGTTTGGCCTTACCAAAACCTTTAGTAAAAGCCTTTCGTTGGCAAGAGATTCGTAATGCTGCTACAGTAGATGCTGTAATTACTGTAGTAGATTGTGCTGCTGTTGCTGCGGGTACATTTGCTAGTGATTTGGATGCGATCGCTGCCCAACGTCAAGAAGATGATAGTCTAGAACATGAAACACCATTACAAGAATTGTTTGAAGATCAACTTGCTTGTGCTGATTTAGTAATTTTGAATAAAACTGATTTAGTTGATAGTGAAACTCAAGCACGAGTCCTAGAATTAGTTAAGAATGAATTACCGAGAGTTGTGAAAATCGTCTCTAGTGATTATGGTAAATTAGACCCATCTATATTATTAGGATTTGCAGCCGCAGTTGAAGATAATTTAGATTCACGTCCTAGTCATCATGACACGGAAGAAGACCATGATCATGATGATGAAATTAACTCAACTCATGTCATTTTAGACCGGACATTTGACCCCGAAAAGCTACAAGCAACATTGGAAAAACTGGCACAAGAACAAGAAATTTACCGTATTAAAGGGTTTGTGGCTGTTACGAATAAACCCATGAGGTTAGTTATGCAAGGTGTAGGAAATAGATTTGATAAATTTTATGATCGTCCTTGGAAACCAGAAGAAACAAAACAAACCAGTTTAGTTTTTATCGGTCGTGATTTACAAGCTTCAGAAATAAAATCTCAATTAGTAGCTTTGTAATATAGCAATTTAGTTTTAGGGAATAGGTAACAAATTGGTGTGTACTTTATTAGAGTGGGAAACGATATATATAGCATTCCTATTTGATTTTTGAATATGCTAGATCCAGGTTTCCGACTTCCCTAAAAAGTTGGAAATCTTGTTTTAAATTCTATAGAGTTAAGACCTGTTCTAATTGTAGAATGAACTAAATCATCCTACAATTATAGTATTAAGCTGCTACAGATACTCTTTCTCTATAGTGGGCATCTAACCAACAGCGTGGTAATTTTTCCCCAGAGGGAAATACTAATTCTACTTTTTGATAAATGTCCGTTTCCTGTTCTTCTTGTCCTTCTTGTTCTTGGGCATGAACAGTTTTAATGGTGGGGTCTAATAGTTCTTGAATATCAACTATTTTCACCAAATCACGACTGTCTTTAATTTGTAAAAACATCTTGATTAACCTTCATAATTTAAATGTGTAAACTTGCCAATGGAAAGAAAATGAGATTAAATTTCCCGTTGATATTTTTCGACAATATCTACCAAGGTAACTTGGCATTGCAGCGGTAATAAATTAATTAAAGATAATTCCTTTCTGCCACCACCGACTTTAACGGTGATAGATTCTAAAGCAGCAATTACCTTGTCTTCATTAACGCTTTTAGAAGTAATTAAAGGATATAATTTTTCGGCAACAACATTATGCAGTTTGGCATCAGATAGATAAAGATGCCATTTTGCAATATCTATATAAACACTTTCACCAATTTCTGCAGCTAGGGTTTCCAGTAATTCCGTAGTGTTAGTTTTAGCCATCAATATAGCCTCACGTAAAAAGTAATAATTTCGATTCCCTATTCCCCTACATTATTACTCAACTAGCCAGGTTTAATCTACCACCACAGGTGAGAATGCCCTAGCTTGATTTTCTTTCTTTAGGTAGATTTCGGTGGGGTTTGGTCGTAATTAGCGATCGCACCAATGTAAATTAGATGCAGCAGTAATACTCCTACCCAACCAATTGTTACCCCAGGAAGCCATTCCCAGGGAGTATTTTTCAAAATGTGGAAAAACCACAACCCCGAATTGACAGTTGCACAAATACCGACATGAACAGCGAAATTCATGCGGTCATCTAATTTACGAAAATCTGGATCTTGACGATCTGGTTTGCGAGGCCAACGAGGAGGCATAAAAATAAATGTTTGTAACAGCAGTTAACGCACCTTAACTATTCTAGAGTGTTTGGGGTGGACTTTGATAACCTCTATTACCAATCTGGGGATTAAAAATCTTAATAGTGTTTCCCAGATGGTAATATAGGCTATGAACTATGCACAGTTGACTTAACATAGCTACTAGTACCAAACTCACTGCCTCTGGCACTAGGTACTAAAGTCCAGCCAGCTTTCAAGAGTTTTTGATAAGTCGCCCAACCCTTAGAACCACGAGGAACACGATAATCTGGAACTGAAAATTGCGGAAAAGCTGTGTAAGGTCGCCAAGGTTGTCCCGGTGTAGTTTGCAAGTACAAGATCTTTTCATCATCGCCACTAGACTTAGATAACCAGCACATTTGTCGAAGCATGGTAAACTCCTTAATTTCTTAGCTGAAATATCGCAATGAGGCTAACTGCGGATATTTAGTATTATGGAAAAGGGCTGTAAAAGTATTTTTTGGTCCCAATCTAAAATCCCAAATTGGTATAACAGGTTTGTGTTATGTCATACTGAATTGTGATCAGGTTGTTCTGTCCTTATATTGAGGTCGTAAAAATTATTTTGCCAGGTAAACTCCTGTAGGCTGCTGTTTATGAAGATGCAGAAATGAACAAAAACAATGGTATTTTGAGTTCTTGGTTTTTTCTGCTAGGTGAATATCTTGATCATGATATCCACAGTTGCCAGAATTGTATGTATCCATAGTTACGATTTTCTAAAAATTCTCAAAAATTTATTGATCATGAATGTTTGCTAAAATTACCTATAGAAATTCGGCGGGGGAATATCGCAGAACAAGTTTTAGCCTTTACTCAAAACCATAATAGCGATTTGGAAAATGATAACTAAACTTACTGATGTTCAAAATCTCCTCTCAGATCTAATTTCCCGCCATTCCTCTCGTGTGGATTATTTGATGATTCGCTTAGAAGAAGCCGAGGGAACAGACATTGTATTGCGTGGTGATAAAGTGGAAACTCTCAGCGAGGGGATTTCCATTGGTGGTCATGTTCGTACTTGTTATAAAGGTGGTTGGGGATTAAGTAGTTTTAATAAATTAGCAACTATTGAAGAACGCATAGAAGAAGCCATCGCCGCCGCCCGGATGGTGGGTGATGAAGAAACTATACTTGCAGCAATTGACCCCATACAAGACCTGTGTAAGTTACCTCTTATGGGTACTGATCCCCGACAAATTCCGCTAAAGCAGAAAAAACAATTATGCGATCGCTATACTGAATTACTTAAAACATTTGATCACCGAATTACTACCACATCCGTTCATTATAGTGACAGCACCCAAAGAGTAATTATTGTCACATCCGAAGGAACTTTTATTGATCAATCCTGGGTAGATATGGAAATGCGCTTTGCAGCTACAGCCAGGAATGGAGACACAGTTCAAACTGGTAGAGAAACCATCGGTTCCCGCAAAGCTTACGAAGACTTAACTAATTTAGACAAACAAGTGAAAGGTGCAGCGGAAAGAGCAGTTACGTCTTTATCTTTACCATCTGTCAAAGGTAATACTTATACCGTAGTTATTGATCCCATTCTCAGCGGCCTATTTGTTCATGAAGCCTTTGGACATCTTTCCGAAGCAGATATGGCCTATGAAAACCCTGATATTCTGGAAGTTATGACTTTAGGGCGACGTTTTGGACCAAAAGAACTACAAATATTTGATGGTGCTGCACCCCAAGGACATCGCGGTAGTTATTTTTACGACGATGAAGGTACACCTGCCACAACTACCCAATTAATTGAAGATGGTGTATTAGTTGGTAGACTGCATTCCCGTGAAACTGCTGGTAAACTAGCAGAGAAACCCACAGGTAATGCCCGTTGTCTTAATTATCACTATTCCCCTATTGTGAGAATGACAAACACCTGGATTGAACGCGGGAAAACCCCAGTCGCAGATTTATTCACTGGCATTAAAGAAGGGGTTTATGCCCAAAATTGGTTAGGGGGAATGACAAATGGGGAAATGTTCACTTTCAGCGCCGGGGAAGCTTGGATGATTAGAAATGGCAAAATTGCTGAACCAGTAAAAGATGTCACCCTTTCCGGTAACGTTTTCCAAACCCTCGCCGATATTGAGGCTATTGGTGATGATTTTTACTGGGATGAATCCGGGGGTTGTGGCAAAGGGGGACAAAATGGTTTACCGGTGGGTTGCGGTGGTCCCAGTTTGCGAATTCGAGATGTAGTAGTGGGAGGTGAAAGTGGAGAATAGTTCTTCCTTATCAAGATTTACTATAACAGATTTTTGAGTGTAAGTCAATAGTCTTAACTGATAAAACGCGAAAAAATTATTAACATACCTGAATGATCTAAAAAGTTGGGCATTTGAGTTTTAAGATTTTGCGGAGATGTTTAACAATAATCGCCGATAATACCAAATTACCACTGTTAATTCAGGTGTGGATGTGAGACTTAACAACTGCCATAAATGGGAATTGCTGCACCGCGGACATCAATAGCTGCTTCGGAAGCGAGAAAGCAAATCACTTGAGCGATAGATTCCGCTTTTACCCATTTATCAGCAGCTTCTTCACCCATAGCTGTCCTATTTTTGGGGGTATCAATAACACTGGGAAGAATAGTATTAGCCGTAATATTAGTACCTTTAGTTTCAGATGCGATCGCTTTTGTTAAAGCGATGACACCAGCTTTAGAGGCAGAATAAGCCGCTAAATTGGCAGCAGGTTCAACACCAGCACGAGAACTTACCGTAATAATGCGACCATAGCCGTTTTCCAACATACGTTTAAGGCTATATTTGCAAGTCAAAAAAGTTGTGTTTAAGTTTAAATCTAATTCCTGTTTCCAATCATAAAAGCTATATTCATGAGTTTTTCCCATAGAAAAACCGCCGACTAAATGAATTAATACATCTACTTTTGTCATGCACCTGACCAGTTTCTCCACTGAGGCCTCATCTTGTAAATTAGCAGGAATAAAGTTAATTTTAGCAAAATCCCCAGGGGAAATAATTTCTTTGAGACGTTCTACATCTTTCGGACTACGATAAGGAATAGTCACATCTGCACCTTGGGCTATAACTGCGGGTGTTACTCCTAAACCGAGTCCTCCCGTGCCTCCTGTAAGTAAAACTTGTTTGCCTTTCATAAAAAGATGCACTCCTTAAAGTAGGTTAGCGTTAAAAATTGTCGTTATAGCAATAGTCTCAGGGATTTTGCATTTCTTTACACAGCTTGGATTTTCAAGTTCACTTACTTATCTTCTTCTATTCAAGATAGTGCTTTAATTGTTTATACTGCTGTTTCTTGTTTCTTAATATAATAGAGACGCGTAATTTCGCATCTCTAATTTGAGAAACTATTTAAAGCTGTGGTTGTAGATGTTTTACTAACTGTGCGGCTTGCATAACACCTTCAATTTTATCTACGGGCTTTCCTTGTTTAAATAACACCAGGGTTGGTAAGGCCGAAATTTGATACTGACTTGCCAAATTTGCATATTTTTCCGTATCAATCTTGACAATTCGTAACTTATCTTTTAATTGGCTGTTGACTTGTTCTAAAATTGGCACCATCATTTGACAAGGACCACACCATTCAGCATAAAAATCTACTAGCACGGGTAAATCTGTGCCAGAAAGCATTTCCTCAAAGCTATTGAATTGTTTTTTAGTTGTCATAACAGGCACTAATTTTTAATTAACAGTTTGTTTTTATGTTAGTTCTTAGAATCTAGAATTTGTATATGTTTATATTTTTTACAGATCTCCGATTTCCTCAAGAAGGCGGAGATCTGGATAGTTAAGCTATACTCAAAAAACTAGGTTCTAAGTCTGTACCTCACCTAACCCCTCCCCATAGTCTTACATTGTTAAAGATTGGGGATTGGTTTCAATCAACTTCGCTAAGTTTTGCAGGAATCCAGCGGCATCTGCACCGTAAATAATGCGATGATCACAGGTAATAGTAACTTGCATTTGTTGACGGACACTAAATAATCCATCAGGTGTAGCGACTACTTGAGGACGTGACGCACCAATGGCTAAGATAGCACCTTGTCCGGGCGGTAAAATGGCATCAAAGGTATCTACACCAAACATTCCTAAATTGGAAAGGGTGAAAGTACCACTGTTGTATTCTGCTGGTTGTAGCTGTTTTGTTCTAGCGCGTTCTACTAAAGATTTCCAGTTGCGAGATAAAGAGTAGATATCAACTGCATCAGCATTTTGTAAAACGGGTGTGATTAAACCACCATCATCCATGGCCACGGCGACAGAAACATTAATGTGAGGATGATGGACAACGCCCTGCTCTGAGTAGCTGGCATTGAGGATAGGATGTTTTTGCAATGTTATGGCTACAGCTTTGGCTAATAGCGCAGTCATTGTCACACCTTTGGATTTAATTTGTTTGTAAAGTTTATCGAGTCCATCAGTGTTAATTGTGTAACTAACACGGAATACAGGTACAGATAAACTGGCTACCATGCCTCGAATTACGGCATTTTGTAAGGTAGTAAATGGCACTACTTGACCAGGGGCGGTACTATTAACCACGGGTGCAGGTACGGGTACGGATGCAGGTGCGGATACAGGTGCGGCTACTGGTATAGGTATGACGACATTTGCAGGTGCGGAAGTGATGACAGGGGTAGTAACGGGCTGAACCTTACCAACCGCAACTTCTACATCTTCAGCAACAATACGACCGTAGGGACCACTACCTGCGAGGGTGCTTAAATCTACTTTGAGTTCTTTAGCTAATTTGCGGGCGCGGGGTGAAACTACGACTCTGCCTGGTTGATGGTTAGAACCGTTTTGTGATGGGTCCACAGGGGCAGCGACTGGGGCTGTGGTAACTGGTACGGGTGTGGGGGTTGCAGCAGCACCACCTGCATTAGCTAAGGATTTGGCTAGGGGTATTTCTGCTTCTGTTTCCACAACGTAAGCGATGGCTGCGCCGACGGGGGCGGTTTCACCTGCAGGAACAATAATATGGGCGAGATATCCTTCATAGAAGGTTTCTACATCCATATCAGCTTTATCTGATTCGACAACCACCACCGTTTCGCCTTTCTCTACTTTATCTCCCGGCGACTTGACCCAGGAGACAATTTTGCCTTCGGTCATGGTGGAACTCAGCGCCGGCATAAATACTTCGTTAATGCTCATGATATGGTGGTTTCAGAATCAATAATATATGGACTTGAATCTCTGAATTTTAACAGTTTTGTGATCAGGTTGGTGATTTTTTAGAAAAAAAGGAGTAGTGTTGATTACAATCTTTTTTGGCAACCTGTACAACTATTTTATTTAAGGGGATTTAGTGAGAAGATAGTTCTTCCTCGTCAAGGCCATGATAACAAATTTAAATTTGTTTGTCAACCCCCCATAAAATATTTTTGCGTTGATATGATAGTATAGATCAGAACTAGTGATCTAATAATACCGCCGACTCCAGGGAGAAGTCGGGGAGCTTGTTGTTTAGATATCGCCGCGAATTTCTTCAACGATACCATCACGGAGGACAACTTCAACCTGCATTTTACTAATCAAGTTATCACCTGGTTCGATACGGAAAAAGCTTTCCATTTGAAATTGGTTGACTTCTTGATCTAATTCCAACAATTGTACTTGCTGGAGGTTTTGCAGCATTTGATTTTTCTGGTCTAGAAGTTCACTTTTCTTTTGATTGACTTGTAATTGAATGTTATCGATTTGTTGAAGTGTTTGAGGCCCTGGTGGTTGAAAACTCTGTTTTTGAATGGCGCTAATTGCTCTTTGTGCTTCCAGGTCTAGTTGTTGAAGTTGTTGGTCAATTTGATTAATTTGCTCTTGTAATTGCTGTTGTACTTCCTCTTTCCAGAGGGTAGTAACTATCGCTTTGACATTAATCGGGCGTTTTAAAAGCAATTGCGGGTTGGATACATCCATAAAGATTGTAGGTTGAGTATTAATAGTTTGTTGTGTGGAGAAGAGTCGGGAGAAAGAAAAATTCTGTTTTGGTTTCTTATCTCCCCGTAAAATTCTGAAAAAAATCTGCGGCTTGGGAAATTACTTAGCAAACATTATATCAATAATATCGCTATATCGTTCCATAACAATGTGACGACGGATTTTGAGTGTTTGTGTCATTAACCCGTTTTCAATTGAGAATTGTTCCTCAATGAGTTTAAAAGGTACAATACGGTCGTCGACTCGATAGCCGGGACGGTTTTGGACTTCCCGATTTAATTCTTGACGAAACAAATCCTGGACTATTTTAGTCTCTAAGTCAATCTTTTGGCTATGATTTTGAGTATCTGCCCATTTTGCTAGAGCTTCTAGATTAGGAACAATCAGAGCGCCAATGCTACGTTGATCTTGTCCTACTAACATGATTTGGTCAATATAGGGTGATCTCAAACAAGCATCTTCTATGGGTTGAGGTTCGATATTTTCCCCGTTGGTTAAAACAATAGTATCTTTTGCTCTACCTGTTAATACTAAGTCATTTTCAGGAGTTACCCAGCCTAAATCACCGCTATCAAACCAACCTTCTGGGTCTATGACCTTGTTTGTGGCTTCGGGATTTTGATAATAGCCTTGCATGATTTGTGGACCTTTGAGCAAGACTAAACCCCGTGTTCCTACGGGTAGGGGTTGACGGGTTTCTGGATGAACAATTTTTACTTCTGTACCGGGAATTGGTTGTCCTGAAGATCCCCGTAGATTTCGCCAAGGACGACGAGCGTTAGTTACTGGTGAGGTTTCTGTTAAACCATAACCTTGTAAAATTTCCACACCAACAATCTCAAAAAAGCTGTCTATATATCCAGGTAGAGCGCCACCACCACTAATAACGTGCTTGATATTTCCGCCTGTGGCTTCTCGGACTTTAGTATAAACTAATTTTTGACCAATTGCATGAAATGGCAATAAACCCAATTCTACGATTTTGGCTTGGGAACGGGCAATAACTGAAGCATGAATATGATTTAAACTCAATCCCTGGGAAATACGGCGTGCTTCTACATATTTCTGGCTCATTTCTAGTAAAAACTTCACCAAGCTTTGTTTTTTGGCTGGTTGTTCTCGGAATTGCTTTTGCACTCCTTCATAAATTGATTCCCATAGTCGGGGAACAGCAATCATATAATTGGGTTTAAATTTCTTTAAATCCCCTTTAACAGAACGCAAATTAGTGTAAATTTGAGTACATCCTTGAGAAAGTAAGAAATACTCACCGCTACGTTCATAACTATGCCATGTGGGTAAAATACTGAGGGCAATATCTCCTTTTTTTGGCTGTACCACTGTTCCCAAGGTTTTAACTTGGTGGAGTAAATTTCTGTGGGACAGCATTACACCCTTGGGTTTTCCCGTAGTTCCAGATGTATAAATTAAAGTTGCTAATGCTTCTGTGTCAATCTGAACGGGTATTAAAGTGTTATGACTACCAATTTCTATTAACTGGGAAAAATTCACCACTTGAAAATTCATTTCTGTGGGTGGTATTTCATCAGAGAGAATAACTACCAGTTTAATTGGTAATTCGTTTAGTCTATCCCCTAGCTTATTCAGAGTTTTTATATCTTCAACTACTAGGGCTGTACTGCCACTATGAGTAATGATATAGAGTAATTCTTCTCTTTCTGCTTGGGCACTACGGACTGCATTTACTGCTCCAGTAGTCATGATACCTTGATCAGCAATAAACCAGCGAGGACTGTTATCAGCAATTAGAGAAACCCGTTCACCATAGGGAAGATTTTCGCTATGGTTCATATTGATACCTAGTACCTGTAAACCGATTGCAAATTGTTGAATTAGATCTGACAATTGACTGTAGGTAATTTTTAATTCTGGTTGAGAATGGGGATTATGTAGAGCAATAATATTACCAAATTCCCTGGCTGCTAAGGGCCAAATTTCTGGTAGTGACTCGACATTTGTGTAATCTACTAAACCCTGTAAGGCCAGCTTTTCTCGCTTGGAAATGTTATCTAGGAAAGAATTTACAGGTTGTGTCATAAATAGTGCTTTCAGGTGTGATTAATAAAGGTATTTAATCTTTAGTTTACACATTATTGAATGATCATTACTGAATAGTGATCGTTCCATTTATAAAAATCTATGCTAAACTAATTTTATATAGACTAAATACTATGGTTAAGTCTTATTGTACTTTCATATATTTTAAGACTATCCAAGCTGCTCCTATGTAATTTCGTTTGGGAATAATTCCCTATGGATTTGATGGATATATTATTACTTACTCTCATTAATGCTGGAACTTGTTTAGCTTTGCCTAAGCTAATATCTATGATTGTAGTTCGTAGATCTCAAGAAGCTTCATCATTTTTTGTTGATTCTGGTTACAAATCTGATAAAATGGGAATAACCAGTTTTCCCTATTGTACGGTTTACGCATTAACAGGTAGTGGATTTTGTAAATTTAGCCCGCGCTTTTGTAATCAATGTTCTCCTAATTAAAGAGAATATTAGCACATATCTGAGCTTTGGGCGCGGAAACTGCGCCCCTGCTGGATTTATATTTAATTTACTTATGTAATCTCAAAGATATTTAAAAATCCAAAGTTGCTCAAATGTATTGTTTGTAGGGAAAAATGAAGATATCTCAATCATCAATAGTCATAAGAAGGAGTTATTTATGAATTTAATGGATGGTATATTTTTAACACTGCTGAATGCAGTTATTTGTTTGATTTTACCTAAGCTACTATCTGTGGCTTTATCTACTAAGAATTAAAAGTCAATATCATCTTTAAGAGATTTCTGTTTTTCCCGTCGCCATTTCGCTCTAACTAAGCGAATTTCGTCAAAACTGTAGCTTTCTCCTAAATTTTCTCGAATGGGTGTTAGCGCAATATCACCAACTATTTCTAAGACGTTCCAGATTTTTTTCTGGCGTTCTAATGGTACTAATTGACTTAGATCTAAAGATTGTTTTTTCTCAATTAAATCTGAGAGATGACGGATAATTGTAGTGGGGCGAATATTACGTTTTTGGGCGATTTCTTCAATACTCAAACCTTGTTTATATAACTCTAATGTTGTTAATTCTGTATCCGAGGGTGACTGAGAAGGAGGAGACAAATTAACTCGATTAATGGGATTTTGTTGTAATCCTTGTTCTTGACGATAAGCCTGAATTTCTGCTAAGAATCTTTCACCATATTGGGATAATTTATGGCTACCAACCCCAGAAAGATTACCAAATTCATCTAAGGTTCTGGGTTGCATCTGTGCCATTAATTTTAAGGTAGAATCATGGAAGATAACGTAGGGTGGTACTGCTTGTTCGTCTGCGACTTGTTTACGAAGCGATCGCAATTTTTGCATGAGAATTTCCACATCTGCGGGTTTGCTATTTCCATCTTCCCAGGTTATTTTTTGCGCTATGGGAACAGCAATAGAAACTGGACGTTGTTTTCGCATGACTTCCCAACTTAAAGCATTAAGTTTGAGAACTGAATAACCGTCTGCTGTTTGTTCTAATAAACCTTGATGTAATAGTGATCTTCCTAACATCTTCCATTCGTCTAATGTTTTATCTTTACCAATTGCGTAGGTAGAAAGTTGATCATGTTTATTAATAACTATTTTCTGATTTTTCGCACCTCTTAATACATCAATAATATGTAACATTCCAAATCTTTCTTTACATCTAGCTACACAAGATAGAAATTTCATGGCTTCAATTGTCCAATCTTGCATAGGTTTGGGATAACGACAATTATCACAATTATCGCAATTTCCGGGAAATCTTTCCCCAAAATAACTTAATTGAATTGTGCGTCTACAGTCTGTTCCTTCTGCATAATCTATAACTTGTCTTAATTGCTGTTTAGCTATTAATTGTTCTTGAGGATCGGTTTTTTGATTAATACTCCATTCTATGGTTTTAATATCACCATAATTGAAAAAAAGTGTACATTTAGAAGGTTCATTATCTCTACCAGCACGACCGGATTCTTGATAGTAACTTTCTAAATTTCGGGGTAAATCCGAATGAATTACAAAACGAACATCAGGTTTATTAATACCCATTCCAAAGGCAATTGTGGCTACCATGACCCGGATATCATCTCTAATAAATCGAGTTTGATTTTTTGATCTTTCCTCATCACTTAAACCAGCATGATAAGGTAAAACTGAAATCTTATCATTTTGGAGTTTTAAAGTTAGTTCGTCAACTTTTTTGCGAGTTAAACAATAAATAATTCCTGAACCTTGATTTTCTCTAACTATTTCTAATATTTCAGAATAGGGATTTTTACTTTTGGTTCTAACTTCATAATAAAGATTTTGACGGTTAAAACTAGCAATATGAACACTTGGTTGTTTTAATCCTAATTGTTCAATAATATCGGCTTTAACTCTATCTGTAGCCGTAGCTGTTAAGGCTATAGTAGGAACATTTGGATAACGTTTTCTGAGTAGTCTTAATTGCCGATATTCTGGACGGAAATCATGGCCCCATTCTGAGACACAATGGGCTTCATCTATGGCAAAGGTAGAAATTCCTATTTTTTCTCTAACTACATCTAGAAGGGGCAAAAATCGGTCGCTAATCAAGCGTTCTGGGGCTACATAAAGTAATTTTATTTTACCATTCATGATCGCTTCTTCACGAGAGCGAACTTTATGAACGTTAAGACTACTATTAAGAAATGTGGCAGAAATGTTATTAGTTCGCAGTGCTTCTACTTGATCTTGCATTAAGGCTATTAATGGTGATACAACTACTGTTAAACCGGGTTTTAAAAGTGCCGGTAATTGAAAGCACAGAGATTTACCTCCACCAGTGGGCATAATTACCATTAAATCACGATTTTCTAGAGCATCTTCGATAATTTGCCTTTGTCCAGGACGAAATTGATCGTAACCAAAATGATGTTTTAGGGCTTGTTCTAAGTGGGGATACTGAAGCATGGTAGATGGTTGTCGCGTGTCTAAGTTGTGATGAGGATATGAGAAGTTTAACGCACGTTGGGGAATGGGGAACGCTAGAATTTATAGATAGGAAAATCTCAGAATCAGGATATCCAGGATAAAAGGATTAACAGGATGAAAATAGGGATTTGATCACCAATTACTGATTACCCATTAGCAGCCTTAACTAGATATGTACCAATATGGGTTATTATATAACATCAAAAGTACAAAATCAACTAATAACTGCCACTAAGTAAGGTCAATAAACATGACGCAAGAATTAATGGAATTAAGACAAAGTATCTTAGAAGGGCGTTATGATGATGCCTTAGAAATTATTGATGATTTGGAGGATATGAGCAAACAGGGAACTTTGCGAAAAATAGAAGCTTTTTTAGTGAGGTTGGTTATTCATCTGATTAAAAATCAAATTGAACAGCGTTTAACTAATTCTTGGATTGCTTCAATTTCTGATTCTGTGATTCAAATTGCCAAATTGAATATTAAAGATAATCAAAAATCCTATTATATTAAATCTGATCAATGGGGTGAATATTTAGCAGAAGCTCTAGAAATGGCAATTCGTCCCGCTAGTGCGGAGATTTTTGGCGGAACGTTAAAACCAAGTCAAGTTTCTCAAAGATTACAAGGAAAAGAATTAATTGATTTTGCGGAAAATCTTTTGTTGTTAACTTATGAATATCAACCTAAAGAGTTAGCAAGGATGATTGATAATTATTTAGCAGAATTACCAGGAGGTGAAGATTGGTTTGAGTAATTTTGGTAAAAGTAATTGGTTGAAGATAGTGAAGTAATGAATAAGCAACTTGGTTTAGATATATGCTTGTTGTCTTCATGATGATAAGATATTGAATGAACCACGAAGGAGCGAAGACAGCGAAGGAAGAAGAGTTTTAGAGGGTTTTTGCGTTAGTTCTGGTAAATTGTGTTTGTTGGATATTTTTTGTTATAATCCAGGTAAGCTGGCTTTGACAATTACCCAGGGTTTTGTATTTTACTATCTTGTGAAAAAATTTAACCTATAATTTCTTCGGATTAATTAAAAAAAGTGAACAGGATAAACTCATGTTTATTAGTATTGACCAAATCAAAGAGTCTCTTAAATATTTGAAAAAGGTAGATTCTTTTTGGGGAATCACTTTTCTAAAATTTAAGCAATTACGATTACCAGTAGGGAATACTATTGAAGTATCTCTACATTCAGAAATTGAAGATTTTTTAGAAAGTTACTATAAACCCTGTAAGGAATCAGCATATTCTTATAGATGTTTTCGTTTACCAAAAAATCAAAATAGATGGATGAAACTTGATAAATATTTAAGGTTTATTATTCAAGATATTTTTATTAAAAATCTATTTATAGAAGCATTAATTGATAAAATAGATCAATATAGCTGGGGTTGGAAACATAACTATATTGAAATTTTGAAATCTTGTTTATATAAAAATCAAGTAATTCCTATTTTCCATTTAGCCGTCTGGATATATCGTGAAAAAGAATGGACATCTGAAACAACACCAGAAGATATTATTGAACATTTCAAAAATGATTTTTTATTAAATGAGGAAGAAATCAATCAATTATTTGATATTTTTATACCTGAAAATATCAATATAAACCAACTTTTTCAAGATAAAGTAGTGTCTTGGGAAGAATTAAAAACTGTTATTAGCAAACCTCCAGATATTCTACCCGAAGAAGGTACTTTAACTTATTTAGAAATACAAGGTGTAGGTGCTGCAAAAAAACTTTGTTTTGAACCAGCAGAACGACTGAGTTTAATTACAGGTGATAATGGATTTGGTAAAACTTTTTTACTAGAATGTGCTTGGTGGGCTTTAACTGGACAGTGGGCAAATTTACCAGCATATCCAACGCAAAATGCAAGTGATGATGAACCTGTAATTACATTTAAAATTTCTGGAGATTCTGAATCTGATACAGAGAGTATTTCTTATAATTGGCAGCTTCAAAGATGGAATGAAATTAAAAATCGCTCAACTATTCCAGGTCTTTTAATTTATGCCAGAGTAGATGGTTCTTTTGCCGTATGGGACACAGCAAAACAATATTTATCATCTTCTTCACGGATTAGAAATATTAATAGAAAACCACTTCCTTTTGTGTTTACAAAAGATGAGTTATGGAATGGTCAAAAAGATGAAAATGGCAATACTTTTATTAATGGATTATTACAAGATTGGATTCAATGGCAAAGTAGACCAGATAAATATCCATTTAACACCTTAGTAAAAGTATTAGAACGTTTATCACCTCCCTCTGAAGGAGATTTAGGAATTTTAAAACCGGGAGAACCTGTCAGACTTCCTTATGATGCTAGAGAAATTCCCACCATAGAACATCCTTATGGAACTGTTCCCATTATTCATGCTTCCGCAGGGGTACAGCGGATAATTACAATGGCTTATTTGATAGTTTGGGCTTATGAAGAACATAAAATACAATCAAAACTTATCCGCAGAGAACCACAGAAGAGAATGGTTATTTTAGTAGATGAATTAGAAGCACATCTTCACCCCCAATGGCAAAGGGCTATTTTACCTGCTTTATTAGATGTGAGAGATGATTTAGCATCTGATTTACAAGTGCAAATTATGGTTGCTACTCATTCTCCTTTAGTTATGGCATCTGTAGAACCTAGATTTGATCAAAGAGTTGATAAGTTATTTAGTCTAGAACTGGTGAAAAGCGATTTATTAGGGAATGAAGTTCAAATTGAAGAACTTCCTTTTATTCGTCAAGGTGTGGTAGATTATTGGTTAATGTCTGATGTTTTCAAATTGCTTCATTCGCGTTCTTTGGAAGCAGAAAAGGCTATAGAAGCAGCAAAAGTTTTACAATTGTCAGATAATCCAAATTCGGAAGATGTGGCAAGAGTATCACATGATTTGGCCAGGTATTTATCAGAAGATGATAGATTTTGGCCAAGGTGGGTTTATTTTGCAGAACAGCATGGAGTAGATTTGTGATTCCTATTAAACCTCAGCCTGAACCTGATGATTTTGACCAAAAAGTTAGAAAACCAGGTTTGGCTTTCTTAAGTAAATTTCCTAATCCTACAAATAGAGATTACGAAAATAAAAAAGCTACCTATTGGCGAGAATCGTTAAATGATTTATATAAATCTTATAATAAAATTTGTGCCTATTCTGCTCAATGGATTTCCCGTCCAGAAGGTAGTCCAACTGTTGACCATTTTCTTCCTAAATCTGCTAAACCTGAATTAGCGTATGAATGGCATAATTTTCGTCTTGCTTGTTTAACTTTAAATAACAAAAAAGGAACAGAATTAGATGTTATCGACCCTTTTGAATTACCTGTAAATAGTTTTATTCTAGATTTTCCTTCTCTTATTATCAAGCCTAATCCTGAACTTTTATATCCGCTTAAAGAAAGAGTAATATCAACAATTAATCGCTTACAATTAAATGATTATGACAAGTGTATTGACGGAAGATTAGAATGGCTAAAAACTTACTATGAAGATAATTCTACTTTCGACTCTTTAAAAAGGAAAGCTCCATTTATTGCTTATGAATTAGAACGTCAAGGATTAGCAGAAGTAGACAAGATAGCATACATTATGGGGGTGAGATAGTTTTATATATTTAAAAACATTGTTAGTTTTTATATTTTTAATAAAACTTGATTGATTAATGTATTATTTGTGATTTGTGAATGGAAATAAATTACATAGGACTTACGCAAGATTCATGGAATAACGAACCACAGAGGCACAGAGGTCACGGAGAAATGAGGATTTGAGAGATATTTTGCGTAAGTCCTGTTACAGTAGAAAAAATATTTCAGAACTTATGAGTACAAATTCTCAGTTTAGGTGTCACAATATAAATTATGAACTTTTTTAAACTCACATCATGAAAGCAATTTGGAATGGCGCTATTTTAGCCGAAAGCGATAATACCGTAGTTGTCGAAGGAAATCATTATTTCCCTGCTGACTCTATCAAGAAAGAATATTTTCAAGACAGTAGCACTCATACCACTTGTCCCTGGAAAGGGGTCGCTAGTTACTACAGTGTTGAAGTCAATGGCCAAGTTAATAAAGATGCTGCTTGGTATTATCCTAGCACCAAAGAGAAAGCTAAAAATATTGAAGGTTATGTTGCTTTCTGGAAAGGTGTAAAAGTGGAAGTTTAGTACACAAAAACATCCCGGACTTCTTAAAGAAGTCTGGATTCTAAATGAATTCTAACTTCTTGTACATTACTTGCATGGGAATTGCTATTATAAAAATAACATGGGTTTTACAACAGCCTATATATATGGGCGCACAATTTTCCCATTATAACATAATGATAATATAAGTTTTGGGTTTTGTCAAGTCTTGATGTAAATTTAAATTATCAGCATTATGATGTCCGGGATTTAAGGATTTTGGGCGCAGTTTACGCGCCCCTATTTGTTGCTAAATTTAATTTTTGGCTGTTGGTTGAGCGTTGGGAATGGTGATATCGATGGTTGTCATCTTAGCTGCTAAATTGGTTAATGGTGATTTCATTGACTTTTGATTTCCGACTACTAAAGTAACTAAATTTTCTGGTTTTAAGTATTTCCCTGCGACCCGTTTCACATCTGCTACTGTAGTAGAATTAATGGCTTTTTGATAGCGAAATAAGAAATCAGCGGGATAACCATAATATTCGTATCGCATTAATCTAGATAGAGTTTGACTAGGATCTTGAAAGTTGAAAACAAAAGAGTTTAATGTTGAATCCTTGGCTCTATTTAATTCTTTGGTAGTGACGGTTTGAGTTTGTAACCGTTTAATTTCTGTTTCCAGGGATTTGATGAATTGAACTGTGGTTTCTGTGCGAGTTTGTCCTCCAGCTACGAATGTTCCTGGATAGTCAAAACGGGGATTCCATATTCCATACACAGAATAAGCTAAACCTTGACGTGATCGCAATTCATTAAATAAGCGTCCCCCAAAGCCATTTAATATGTCATTCATGACATCTAAGGCTGGATAATCAGGATTGTCAAATTGTCCGCCCAAATGACCAATTAAAACGCTACTTTGGGTGAGTTGAGGTTGATTAACAAAATATACACCACCTAAATTAGCTTGAGTGACTTGTGGTAATGGGATTTTAGCAAGATCAGAGTTAGGTTTCCAGTCTCCGAATTTGGCTTGAATGAGCGATCGCATTTTTTGAGGATTAAAATCGCCGACAATGCCTAGTATTATATTATTGGGGTGAAAATATTGTTGATAAAATTTCAGCAAATCATCACGGGAAATTTTATCAAGAGTTGCATATTCAACTGTCCGAGCATAAGGACTATTTTTGCCGTAGATTAATTTTCTCAACTCTCGACTGGCAATACTATTAGGATTATCATTGCGACGAGCAATAGCGCCACGAATTTGGGTTTTTTCCAAATCTAACTTTTCTGGAGCAAAAGCCGGTTCTCGCAGTACCTCAGTAAATAGCCCAAATGCCATTTCTATATCTTCGCTGAGGGCTTCAAAACTGGCACTAGCAGCAGTTTCTCCCATATCTGTTTCCACAGAAGCGGCTCGTTGTTCCAGAATTTCATTTAATTCATTTGCGGAATGTTTTTGAGTACCACCACTGCGTAATGTAGAACCCACCAGACTAGCTAAACCAGCTTTTTCTCCTTGTTCCCAACGACTACCTGTTCTGATCATGGCTGTACCAGTTACTAATGGTAGTTCATGATCTTCCATTAAATAAACTACCAAGCCATTTTCCAGTATATACCGTTCATACTTAGGTAATTTAATTGTCGATAGTGGAGGAAACTTTAATTCATTGTAATGTTTTGCGGTGGTTATTGCCCAAGAAAAATTCAAGTTTAGTAGTAAACAAGCAACAACAGTTACCAAGGTAAAAACAAATCTTTGTTTCTTAGAAAAGGAGAATTTTTTGCTTTTCAAATCAAACCTCAACATATCTATTTTCAAATTTGTTAACGGAGCTTTTCTGCCAGAGGTATTTTAACCTGGTTGTTTTGATAACAACTTGCCAACTATACGATTTTCTGGCGTAAAAGTTGCCTTAGCTACTCTTTGAATATCTTCAGGAGTGACAGCGGCAATTTTGTCTAATTGCCCAAATAAATTCCGCCAAGAACCGGTTTTGACTTCATATTCTAACAATTGTTCTGCCATGCCTGAGTTAGAATTAAGTCCGCGTAATAACCCGGCTCTAGCTTGGGTTTTTAGTCTTGTTAATTCTACCGCAGATACAGGTTCAGTTTTCAATTTCTCAATTTCTTGTCTTAAAGCGATCGCTATTTCATCTACTGTTTTACCTGGAGATGTGAGAGCATAAAAGAAGATGAGATTGGGATATTTATCCCCTGGAAAACCACTAGAACCTTCAGCAGTTAGGGCTAAGTTTTGTTTTTCTACTAAAGACTTATAAAGTCTTGATGTTCTGCCGTCACTCAATAAACTACCGATGATTTCATAAACTGCATTATCAGAATCGGTAATAGCTGGACGATGATAACCTTCTAAATACCAAGGTTGGGTAGATAGTTCTAAAGTAACTTCTTTGGTGGCGGTTTGTTGGGGTTCTATGGGTAATTGTTGTTGTGGTTTGGGTTTAGATTGATAACGGCCAAAATAAGTTTGGGCTAGTTTTTTGACTTCAGCGGGATTGACATCTCCGACAATAGCAATTGTTAAATTACTGGGTACATAGTAAGCATCAAAAAACTTCTTAACATTCTCTGGTGTTAAGTTGCGAATATCTTGATCATAACCAATTACTGGTCGGCGGTAAGGATGAACTTTGAAAGCAGTATCTATGAATTTTTCTACCATCTGGCCGATAGGAGAATTTTCTATTCGCATTCGTCTTTCTTCTAAAATCACTTCTTTTTCTTTATAAAATTCCCGAAATACAGGATCTAAAAAGCGATCGGATTCTAGAGACATCCATAGTTCTAATTTATTAGCTGGAAAACTGTAAAAATAGCGCGTGGCTTCGGAGGAAGTATTCGCATTTAAACCCACACCTCCAGCTTGTTCAACTATTTGCCCCATTTCGTTTTGTTTAACTAATTTCAGGGCTTGAGATTCTACTGATTTAAATTCAGTTTCTAACCGCGCTATTTCATCTTTTTTGCCGTTGGTTTTGGCGATTTTGATTTGGTTATCTAACTTTTCTAACTTTTCTAAAAGTGGTGCTTCGGCTTGATAGTCTGTAGTCCCAATACGCTTTGTACCTTTAAACGCCAGATGTTCCAGAAAATGGGCTACTCCTGTTTGTCCATCTGGTTCATCAATGCCACCTACATCAGCATAGGTGAGAAAGGAAACTACTGGGGCTTGATGTCTTTCTAAAACGATGAATTTCAGTCCATTATCAAGCCGAAATTCGGTGAGACGATTAATTACTTGTTCTAGGTAAGGTTGAATTGAATTTGGGGATTTTTCCAGGGATATGGCCATTTCTGGCATCCACCCCCAGTTAAATAATATCAACGCCAAAGTGATGGCTAGAAGACGACGATATGGAGACTTTTTTCGGTTATCCAGGAATAGATCTAAAATTGTTTGGTGCATAAACAAAAGTTAAGGTTAAAGTAAATCTACATTACTTGGAAAATAGAATAATTAACACCAAGAGAGTTAACTTGCTATTAGGTCTTCTGTAATTTTTCCATCCTCCGTTGCACAATAGGGCTACAAGTCCTGTTTTGGGGATATCAAAATAAATACTATGCGAGTTTTTCATTCTCCGCCATCGTCAGAAAACCAGACGCGCACACGCATTTTGCAAGCAGCACAACGGTTATTTGCTGCGAAGGGGTTCGAGGGAACTACAACCCGTGATTTAGCACAAATTGCGGGGGTCGCTGAAGGCACTCTCTTTCGTCATTTTGCCAATAAAAAAGCAATTTTGGTGGAAGTGGCCACTAGTGGCTGGGTCGATATTCTCACAGATTTGCTGACTGAACTTAGTGAAATGGGTAGTTATAAGGCTGTTGCTCAAGTTATGCGTCGACGGATGTGTAATTTACAGAAAAACGCCGATATCATGCGCGTTTGCTTTATGGAAGTACAATTTCATCCAGATTTGCGCGATCGCATTCAAACAGAAATAATTGAGAAAATGACAGAAGTTGCTGAGGCATTTTTTCAAACCGCAATGGACAAAGGCATCTATCGTCAGATGGATGCCAAACTTGGAGCTAAAGTATTTTTGGGTTTATTTGCGATCGCTGGTTTTTCTGATCATACCCTCATAAACCCCAATGCCTCCCCCCAAGAAATGCAAAAAATGGCGGAAGGATTGGCGGATATCTTTCTTAACGGTGTCCTAGCCAAGGAATAGGCTTTCTAGTAGAGAGGAGATGTTTCTCAATAACCACTGACCACTGACAATTGACCACTGACCACTAACCAATAACTAATTACCCATTGCTTGAGCTTGATGACTCCACTGTTGCACTAATTCAACTGCTGGACACAAATTGCGGTTATGCAATGTTGCTACTTGCAAACGCATAACCTGTCTGTGCAATCTGTGAGTAGGAGTTTGTGCTAATTGGGCTACGGAAATAACACCAGAATGAAGTAGTATACCGCAATATTGAGTTCCTACACTGGGAACACGAGCCAAACCTGCTAAAACGACCCATTTATTCACAGAATGGATATTGACCTGCAATTTACCCGCTAATACTATTCTCTCTTCTGGAGTTTTTCCTCTTTTAATTAGTTCTTCTGTGGTATTGATGCCACAACTTTTCAGTTGGGCCTGATCTTCTGGACTTAATCCTGGTAAATCTTTAACAGGCCAATCAGATTTTTGCAGTAAATTTCTATTATTTGTACGGTTAGTAGTCATTTTTTGAGTTTTTAGTATGGGTTAATTTACGTAAAATTCAGAATTTAACGGGATTTCTCCGTTCTGAATTCTCACATTTTTATCAAATCACCATCCCTCTTTAGGACGGTATTACTAACATTATCACCTATAAAAAATGGAACTCTCAATTTATTTATTGCTCAACTTGCTCCATTAAAGGATGTTCATGGTCAATAATGCCCGATAACTGTCATCTCAAATCTAAAATTTTGATTACAAAAATTAACTTATACCTGTCTAAGATCCCTGACTTCTTGAACAAGTACCAGACCTGAATATCTGATCATCAATTCTTAATCTATAGTTAATTCTCCTCGCATTACTGTTACAGCTTGTCCAGATATAAAGACGCGGTTTGCCCCTGGATAGTAGACTTTCACCACTCCACCTCGACTGGAAGCTTGATAGGCTAAAAATTCATCTTTTCCCAATTTATCTCGCCAAAATGGAGCTAAACAACAATGTGCAGCACCAGTTACCGGATCTTCATTAATCCCTAAACCTGGAGCAAAAAAGCGAGAGACAAAATCATATTCTGATTCAGAATTAGCAAGGCTAGTAACGATAATATCAGCCTTATAGAAGGTTTTCATCTGGTGGAAATTCGGCTGCATTTCTCTAACTAATTGCTCAGATTCTACTTCTACTAAATAACCCAAAGAGTTTTTAACAACAGATTGACAAGTTACTCCTAAAATTTGACTTAATTCTGGAGGTAATTCGACAGGTTGGGAAAGATTTACCGGAAAATCTAACTGAATCCAATTATTTTCGAGTTTAGCGGTGAGGATACCACTTTTTGTATAAAACCGCGCCTCTTGATTGGGTAATAAATACCCTTGAGACCATAATACATGAGCGCTGGCTAGGGTCGCGTGTCCACAAAGGGGAACTTCTACTGTTGGTGTAAACCACCGTAAATTAAAACCGTCATTTTGTTTAATTAAAAAAGCAGTTTCCGACAAATTCATTTCTTGGGCGATATTTTGCATCCATAATTCAGACTTGGGGCTATTTAAAACACAAACAGCCGCAGGATTTCCCGTGAATGGATTATTAGTAAAAGCGTCAACTTGGGTAATAATTTGGTTCATTTTTAATCAAGAGTTAGGAGGTAATTGAATATTGGATCTGTGGGGATTATTTATGATTTAATTCTGAGTTTTTAGCTTCTGCTAAATGCTTAATGAGTGTAGACTGAGGTAGGGGTCCTTGCAAGTGATTCCAAGGTAAAATTTGCTCAGTTGACCAATTGCTATAAACATAAAAATCTAAGTCGGGAATTTGTCCTTTCAGTTGTTTAAAAGCCCGTTTATAACTTCCCAAGGAGTCGCCAAAATCACGGGTTAATTCTAATAATTGAGAAAGTCGGCGATCGCCTCTGGACAACAAAGCCTGTATAATTGACCAATTATAGCTTTCTGGTCGAAATTCTATCCCTTGAGGTTTGAGATATTTTTGTAATAATTGTAATCTTTTTTCCGCTTGCTTATTTACCCCAAACCATTGAAATGGAGTATGAGACTTAGGAACAAATGTACTACATCCCAGGGTTAAGCGCAGTCCAGGTGCAGCTTTTTTAACATTTTCCATCATTTTTATAGTTGCGTCCACATCTTCGGCTGCTTCTCCAGGAATTCCTACCATTCCATAGAGTTTTAAACTAGATAAACCACCGACTTTTGCATTAATAGCCGCTTGGATAATTTCATGATTATCTAATTTTTTATTGACAAATTTCCGAACTTTTTCTGAACCACTTTCTACAGCAATTGTCAATGATTTTGTATCTCGCTTCACCAAAGTTTCTACTAATTTAACTGTAACTGTATTGGTTCTCACAGAAGCTACACTCAATCTAATATTATCATATTTAGGTTGACTGATATAATCTAATAATTCTATAAATTCTGGATGTTGGGTAACAGAAGCCCCCAATAAACCCAAACGATTTGTAACTGTTAAACCCCGTTCAATTCCCGGAATTAAAGAATTTTCTAAACTCGCAGTTCTAAAAGGTAAAGTTAAATAACTAGCTAAACAAAAGCGGCACATTTCTGGACAACTCCGCACCACTTCCACCATATAAATATTTTCCCAAGCGGCTTTTTCTGTAACAACAGTAGAAGCAGAAAGAGTATTTCCTCGATAGGTTTGCTTTTGAATAATTGGCGGAATTTCCGTCAAAATGGGATTAATTGATTTTATTTCCCCGTCTGGGGTGATATATTCAATTGCATATAAACTAGGAATATAAATTCCAGGAACTTGAGATAAAGTTTTTAATTGAGTTTCTCTATCAGCATTTCTGACTTTTTTATAAGTATCTATAAAATCACCAAGTAGGTTTTCACCATCTCCCAATAAAATGATATCAAAAAAATCAGCATAAGGTTCAGGATTAGCGGTCAAAACTGGTCCACCACCAAAAATTAGTGGATGATTTTGATGACGGGAATTAGCCCGAATAGGAATTTCTAAAGATTCCAAAAGATTAAAAATATTCACATAATCTAATTCCCAGGACATAGAAAAACCTAATAATTCTGGATGTCTAGGAAGTTGTTCTCGGATATCAGTAAATAAGCGGCTGACCTGCAAATCATCACGCATAGCTAAGGTCGCCCATACCACCTGATAACCCAGACTAGTTATCCCGACGGTGTACTCATTGGGAAAAGCGAAAATTACCGGAATAGCGTTATGATTGGGAGTTGCGGGGGTAAATAGAAGGCGTTCGTAGTCAAATACAGATGATGTCACAGTTTTTCTTGGTGGAGTTATTTATATTTAATTTTAAGCCATAGAATAATCAAGTTAAAACACAATGTCACCCCATTAGCAAGAATGACTGGTAAAGCACCAAGAATAATCCCATAGACTAACCATAACAACAAACCACTCATGAACACAATTAGCATTACATAAGAGACATCTTTTGCTGATTTTGTCTGCCATATTTGGAGCATTTGCGGTAGAAAAGCGATGGTGGTTAATACACCTGCAGCTAATCCTAAAATGGTAATAAAATCCATATTTAACAATATGTCCTTGATTTGAACATTCTACCACATTAATTGCAGATATTTAACCGAATACTAGAAATTAATAGTTAAAAAAAAGGCTTTTTGGTACTTGTTATGCTAAACTTTTAAATAAAATGCTAATTTAAGAAACATTTGATTTGTAAATTTTCACACAACCTTTACAAAACTTTTAGTAATTTATTGATATATTTTTCAATAAAAATAGCTTATGGTATAAGTACCCAAGAGCCAAAAAAAAAATCAGAATTTCAGTTTGATTATTTACAGTAAATCCTCAAATTTTAAGGATGGTAAAGGATGTTTTTCTAAAGAATCTTTAATGGTTTTATCTATGATTCTTTCCTGCTCTTCCTGTTGTTTATCTTTTATTTCTTCATTTGTAAAAATCTGATCATAAGTCTCTATAAAACTAAGTAATACTTGCTTAAAATCTTGGTTGTTAATATCTATTTTTTGAGAAAATTCCTGTAATTTTGCTGATATTTCTTGACTGTTACTATTTGATGAAGTTCTAATTTTTTGTAAGTTTTCTGGAAATTTAGTTAATAAATCTCCCATATCAATTCCATGTTCTATAAATACATTTTGTAAAGGTTGTATTTGTTGATGAGATTGTTGTAATTGACTACTGTTATCGGTAAGTGAATTATCTAAAATCTCTTTAAATTGCTGCATGAATTTTTCTAATCCTAATTTAGCTAATTCAGGATTATTTTTAATTTCTTGAGGAGAAATATTTGTGATTTTACTAATCAAATCTATGATAAATTCTTCATCATTATCAATTTGAGGTTTTTGTGAAAATGAAGATTCAATAATTTCTACTATGGGAATTTTGACATTTTCTAAACCTTGTTGTATTTCGGTTTCTAAATATTGTTTAGCTTCTATTTCTGTGATTTCAAAGGGAGTTATAGCATTAATACTAACTTTCTTTTCTTCACCCAAAAGTGTTAAAATGAGAAAATTACCATCTGGGAGAATCTCATTCATAGGAATAAGAAAATACTTGTTATGATTAGTATTTACGCACAGAGATAAATCTTTGTGTTGATTGAAAATTTCATTCATCAGTTTATTAGAATAATTGATGTGTTATTAAAATAATTACGTTAGCTAATTTTTTAGCTTTTCAAATCATAAATTTATATTTCTTCAAAAACTACTCCTCTAATTCCGGCTTGTTCTAATGCCATACGAGCTTTACCTGATACAAAAAGTTTACTTGGATAAGCGGATAAACGAAAAAGTGGGCGACAATTATCTTGAGGTTTTTTCAATACTAATGTGTCTATGGAATAGACACGATTTGGTAATCTTGGATGAGGTTTATAAATTGATTTTTCCCAATCAAATATATCAAGATGTTCTAGTAACTGAACAGCTACAAAGCGATGATCCTCTTTTTCGGATCGTTTTCCTCCTCTACCTATAACTTCACAATCTACCATAACTAAAGGAATTACTCTATGAGGGAAACTTCCTACACTAAGTAATATATCCAACATTTTTTGTGACATAATACTCCAACCAACATCATTAATAGGAAAGTCACTACGTTGAATTACATCAAAGATTGCATCAAATTCAATTTTTTCGGGCAAATTATATTCTTTTAATAAGGCCAATTGGATATTTTCATATCCAGAAAATTTTACCAACCAAGCATCTGCATCTAAATCAACAAAGTGTGAACTATCCCAATTTAGAATATAGTTTTTATGTAAAATTTCTTCTGTTATTTCATTTCCTTCCATGTCAGTATATCCTTTCCAAGCTCGACTTCAATATCTTTAACCGTTTGTGTTAAAACATCATTTGGTACTTTATCTATAGTACCAAATTCATCTATTAGGTCAACCATTTTTTCATTGAGTTTCCTTCGTGCGTGTTCATTCCATTCTGGATGACTTCCATTGTGAAGAGGTAAATCAGGCGAAACGATTTTACCATCATCATTAGAAGGTAAATGGATTCCATTAGATGCTTCATCAAGATTATAAGGTGGTTTTCCATTTTTCATAGCTGCTTGTGTTAATGGATGATCTCTTACTACAGCATCAGGAATTAAGTGATGTCCTTGATGATGTTCTTCCGCACCTCCTAAGTTTTTCACTAGTAGCCCTGGTTTACTAATACGATTAGATTGAGGATTACCTTCTTGAATTATACCATCTTTATCAACAGTTAATTTAGGATGACCACTATTTTTATTATGGCGGCTAATAATATATTTGCCATCTTTATTTTTATATACTTTATATCCTGGTAAATCTTTACCTTCAATATCATTAATATTTTTTCCTATAAGTTTCTTTCCTTCTTCAAGATTCTTTTGTTTAACAGTAGTGTGCGCTAATTCTTGTTCAAGTTCTTGTGCTTGTTTTGCTTTTTCTTTTGCATCTGGTATTTTCTCAATTTCATCAAGACGGTTTTTAAGCTCAGGGTTTTGCTCAAGTTGCTCTGCGTATTTTTGTCTTATCTCTCCACATTCTGAACATTTAACTACACGGCCGTCCTTAAGAACTTTAATCTCGTGACCATCCGCAGTTTTCTCTTTAGCAACTATTCCCGGTTCAATTTCTGGTTGATCTTTATGATGGGTTCTTTCATTACTATCTTGATTAGTTTTTTGCGGTGTGGAAGATTCAGTATTATTTTGATTTTGTTTTTCACTAATTCTCCGATCTCTATCTAATTCTTTCCATTCTTCTTTGTTTAACTTCCGGTTTTCTAATTTCTGTTCTAATTCTGCTTTTCTCTCTGGTGTTAACTGTTTATTTCGATGATCATCATTATCAGTTAAATCTTTAGGTTTAGAAGTTTTATTATCAACTTTTGGAATATTATCTTTTGTATCTTTAGGGTTAGAAGTGTTATTATCAACTTTTGATTTATCAGATCCTATAGAACGCAGTTTATCACCATAAAGTTTATTTGCTCCTGCTTTTGCTCCTCTTGCAGTTAAATTACTTAAAGCAGATGTTTCTGCACTTTCTCTTAACATTTTTAAAGAAAATTCTTCACCTTTGATTAGGGTGTTATCTGCCACATCAATGGCTGTATCAGCAATAGTATCAGTGAGAAATTCTGCTCCATTCTTAATTAATTTATTATCAACTTTATCTAAATCTAGTTTCTTACCAAGTTTACCAAAACCACCTTTAAGTAAATCACCTCCAACATTACTTAGTAATGAGCTTGCAACAGATGAACCTAACATTTGTAATGAGAATTGTTCTCCTGATGCTACTCTTGTTCCTACATCTATAACTGTATCTGTAGCTGTTTCAATTGCATATTTAGCTGCATATTTACCAACAGTATTAGTAATAGCTTTAAGGGCTTTATCTGCTCCTTTAATACCTATTAATTCCACTACACCCGTGACACCACCAATACCAGCTTGCATTGCGTAATCTTGCCAAGATGACATTTTACCATCTATCATGTCATTAGCAGCTTGTTTAAGCACTCCTCCGGCTGCTCCTATTAAAAAGGCTAAACCAATAGCAGCACCTAATCCTACTCCTGAAGCTGCTAGGGCGGCGATCGCTACGGTAACAGCTACGGTAATGACAATATCAATCACAACCTTTAATACACTCTTCCAAGCGGGTTGTACTTTTGCGGCTGCGTCCTCGGCTGCTTTATCAATAGATTCAACTAAACTGGGGTTTTGATCTGAACCTTGTAAAGAACCCCGTAAACCTGCTTGTAATTGTGTGGCACTTTCGTCTAATTTGCCATCTAAATTGGTAATTACTCCTTGAATTTGCTGTTTTAAATTATCAACTAATTGACTAAATTCGCTCACAGTTTGATCTACACGAGCTTGTACCATACTCGTATGACCTTCTGTAAGTTGACTAAAGATATTAGTTGCACTTCCTACCATTTCTGTGGTACTGGTGGCAAATTCTTGAGCTATTTCCGCACCTTGAGATGATGCTTGTTGTCCAATATTATTAATACTATTAATACTTTGGGCTGTTTGTTGTTGTAGTCCTTGAGTTGAGTTATTAATTCCAGTTTCTAATGCTATTTGTGTACTATTTTCAATCTGATTTAATTGAGTTTCTGCTTCTATAATTACCTGATTAATAGTTTGTAAATTAGGAGTTTTAATACCTTGAGCTTGTTGGGCAAATTCTTGATATGCTAATTCTAAATTAGTTGTACCTTGGGCAACAGATTGTTGTAAACTAGCAATTGATTGTTGTCCTTGGGTATCAATTCCTAATTTTTGTTGTTGTCCTAAATTTTGAACTTGACTTAATTGGCTGGCTTGCATTTGATCCAGAGAAGCCATTGTTCCATTTAAGTTTTGATCTAATCCTTGAATTTGACCATCTCTTGTTTGAGATGCGATGGTTAATGCTTGTTGTTCCGATTGATTTAAATCATTTAAAGCACTATTATATTTAACTTCTAATTCTGAACTTTTGTTAGTAATTAATTGACTAATTCCATCATTTACTTGTCCTTTACTATTACCTAATTCATCCGCTTTTTGATTAGCATTATTAATTAATCCGGTTTTAAACTTAATACCTGCTTCATTAGCTGCATCTGTTTTTGCTTTCCGCCAATTTTGGACATAGGTATCTCGATCAAAACTTTCTAAAAATTTTGTAACTACATTACCGGGTTCTGGTGGTGACTGCTGAGAAAATGCAGCTTGTTTGTTAGCAACAATTCCATCCACATTTCCCGCTACTATTGTTCCTGCTTCTCGGAATTTTGTATTACCTGTTTTAAAGGATTGATCAACGTCTTGTCGACTTTTTAGACCTAGATCATTTAGTTGTTGAGTTGATTTTTGATATTCTTGAATTAATTTTTGTCTAGCTGCATTTGTAGAAGTTTGTATTCCTTGAACACTGCTATTATATTGAGTCGCAATTTGTTCTCTAGCTGCTGCTGCTTGAGTTTGTACTTGATTTTTAGCTTGAGCGATCGCATTATTAATTATGCCTTGATTTTGAGCGATTGCTGTATCAATTTCTGCTTTTTGCTGATTTAAAGATGTGGAAATTTTAGGTGCAATTATTCCTCCCATGGCTGATACTTGTGCCATTCTTTCGCCACCAGAAGCCATAAAATTAGACATAGCTAATTCAGCTTGTCTTTGTTCTGCTTCCATTGACTGAGCAATTTTATTTTCAGGAATTTGTTGAACTACTATTCCTTGTTCAGCAGCAGCTAGAGAAGTTTGGGGATCATCTGTTTGATACAAAATCATCCCATTACCTACATCTCCCATAACTTCTGTAGGGTTAATATGATCAATTCCTGCTTTATTTGTAGCAAAAGTTGGTTTAATTACAGGCGGAGTAAAACTGATTTGTTGGCTTTTTAAATTCTGGGAATTAGACTCACTTTGATTAATTTCTTCCTGAGTTTGTGAAACTTCTGTTTGTGCTTCCTGAGATTTATTAGCTATAGTTTCTGTTTGCTGTTCTGTCTGATTTTCTCCTTCTGTACTTCCTTGCTCTTTACTACTTTCTCCTTGAGTATCACCTTTTTGATTATTAGTTTCTTGACTCTTTTCTTTTTCATCTACAACTTGTTGATCTTTTTCCTCACCTTCTTTTGTTGGCGCTTCTGATTTTTTAATTTCCTGAATAGCTTGATTAGCCTCATTATTAGCGGTTTTCGCTTCTTCTAAATTAGGTTCATTTTTCGGATTTTTTTGATCTTGTTCTTGATTTTGTATAACATTACCATTTTCCAGATCATTATTATTTGGTTGTATATTATTACTATTCTCTTGTTTATTATCTGTTTCTTTTTGTGTTTTTAATTGATTATTATTGTTTTGGGGGTCATTTTTAATATTTTCTGTATCATCTGTATTTACTGGATGATCAGAATTTTGATTAGTTACATCAGTAGTATTTTCTGTTTGTGAATTTGAGTTGTTATTTAATTCATTATCTTGACTAGGAACAATCTTACTTTCATCAATTTCTTTTCCCTGAATTTGTTCCTGTGTTTTTTCTTTTTCACATTCTGTGCATAGTCTTTGTACAGAGCTTTTCCCATTTTGCTGCACTACATGAGTCAATTCATGTGCTAATAATTCCTGTCCGTCTCTACTTCCGGGATTATAAGCTCCCTGACTAAAGAAAATATCTTGTCCTGTAGCAAAAGCGCGAGAATTTAAAGATTTATTTAGTTGATCTGACTCACCATCAGTATGAACTTTTACCCCACTAAAATTAGCATCAAATGCCGTTTCCATTGGCTCTTTAACATTATCCGCTAATTCTTCTCCACTACCTTTTTTACTCTTGATTGTATCTTCAATATTCCCAGGTGCAGCTTTAATATTATCACCTTTAGCCTGGACTGTTTGGATAGGAGGAGGTAGGGTTGTTCCTGGTAAACAGGTTAAACCCTGATGATTCCTTTAAATTCAATACTAGAAATGGTCAAATTATTCTTTTCTTCGATAAACCCATGCAGATAATGTATAAGGGTTCAATGGTTCAGGTTCATCCAATTTTTTACACTCAATCTCAACTTGATGCTCAGGGAAGTCGGCCATGACCTCAGTAGCTACACACTCCATTGATTCTTCAATATCCTCGCTAATATCATCCTGTAAATAACAAACAATTGTAATTTTAGACGTGTCCCAACGACAGGTGATTCCTCTAATATTAGGCGTAATTTCCCCTAACAAAGCACATTGAAGCGAAAGTAAGACTTGAGTTCTTAGATCAATACTATTCATAATTATGGTTTTGAAGGAACAATATGAACACCATTTTTACTATAGTGTATTATGCCTTTACTCGTTGGTAACATTTTACCTGTAGTTTTATCAAAGTATTTGCCAATAATTTCACCAAAATCTACACGTTCTCTATACCCAGGCTGTAATTTTGGATAATTATTAGCTGGTTGCCCTTTACCAGCAAATTTATTAACTAATTGCTGTGGGTTTGGGTGAGTAAAGGGACTACGACCTGGCATAAAATTATTGTGTCCTGGTTGATGCTTGCCTTGGCTTCCTGATGCTATATTGAAATGAGACTGCGAAACTTTGACAGGCTTTTTCTTAGTATTCCCAAGAGTAGGTTTCAAAACCTGCTTAATTTCCTGAGCAACAGCATCTTTTGTCTTGGCAGATGCTTTTCTTCCTGCAGGACTAAATTTTTCAATTATCTGAATTAATTCAGCAA
>Ga0082207_1000006_pt1 | contig 148972 bp, 127 predicted proteins | sample LakMenEpi10Aug09_FD_71540 | JGI IMG/M metagenome (GOLD analysis project Ga0082207, IMG submission 71540) | reverse complement strand
TTCTAACCATTATGTCCTATAAAGTTAATGTTTCCATAGAAAAAACGGATTCAGGATATTTAGCCTATTGTCCAGAACTCTCTGAACAAACCTTTCAAGGAGATTCACTGGATTTAATTTTTTCTGAGTTAAAAACTGTTATTCAAGCCGATTATCAACATCTAGTTGCCTCTGAAACTAAAAGAAAACCGATTTGGGAAATTGCCCAGGAGTTAACTCAAGATATGACTGAGGATGAACTTCAACTTCTTCCTGTTGATGGTGCAGAACAGCATAATCATTATATCTATGGAACTCCCAAAGAAAATCTCCCGCTATTGTTCCAAAACAATTGAACGCATCCACCCTAAAATATTTTCAATCAGTTGAGGATCACCAGCCAAAAATGAACGCAAATTGAGACAGTTTATCGGTTCAGAAGCTATAATTCCAATATTCCCCTGAAATTTATCTAAGTCTTGAAGAAAGCGATCGCTCCATCCTAACAATTCCCCATTTTTCGGTTTTGGATAAAACAATAAAAATAACGGTTTATCTTCAATATTAACATCTAACTGCCAATAAGCATTCAGTTCTTGCATAGTTTTAGGCCGACTTTCAGAACATTTAGGACAATTCTGTTTAACCATTTGAACATAAATATTAAGGGCTGGGTTGTCAGAGTTCATAAAATTACTGTTATCAATTAAAATTACATAAACATCGAATTGATTATCAATTTTGAGAGGAGATTTTTTATCATTTGGTTGCAGTTGTTTAAGAATTTCTTCCAGATTATAACTTTTACTTTTTTTATCACTATTCCAAGCTGTATCAAAATCATCATAGGAGAGTAATTCACTACATTGCCATAATAGCTTATAATATCTTTCTTTGTGTTTTAAATTATCATCGTTAAAAAGATCATACCTATTATTTATAATCAATGATAATTTTCTGACAAATATTACAGGGTTACTTTTGGCTAATTTAGATAAACTTAAATAAGATTCCCAAAAAATATCATCCTCTTGAGATGTGCTATTCATAATAGAAACTAATTCATAAATAATGTCTTCAATTATTGAACAGAGTTCTTGAGGAGCATTAGATATAATATTTCCCAACTGCTCAATTGCAGATTCTTTTTCTGATATATTTTTTGATAAATGTAAATTATTGAACCAATATTCTATTTCTTGTAATGATGTTAAAGACTTTACTATTGGTGATTTTTCTATCTCAATTATAACAGGGGTAACAGCTTGAGGATGTTCTGGTTCAATATTTCCTATTACTTCAGATGCTATACTTCTAACAAGCGGGCAAGAATGATTACAGAGTTCTTCCATATATTCAATCTTTTGCTTTTTATCGTTACAAATATTAGACAAAGCTATAGCAGCGTCCATTCGATAGCCAGGAGCAATAGAAGAATTAATAATATTTAGTAAACTTTCAATAGCTTTAGGATGATTAGGAACAATTTTACCTAAATTTTCAGCAGAGTCAATACGAGTGCGTACATCAGTATTTTTTAAAAGATCAATCAATTTTTTAATAACTAAAGTTTGATTTGTTTCGAGTAATAGTTTTCGGACTTCCAACTTAATTTCCTGAAAAACATCTATTTGTCGCTGTTGTTCTTCTTGATTAACAAAACCAAATCCCCAAGAAAGAACTTGCTCAACTATTTGCTCCACATAGCAACTATTGAATTCACCTATTGCCTCCAATGCTAGGAAGTATGCTTTGTAATTATAAAAACTACAGCCTCCAAAAAAATTACTCTGGCATTGATCATTAAAGTAAATCAAATTTTTGATAAAATCATCTTTTTCCAACGTAGATATTTCTTTTTTTCCCAAATAAAATAATATAACTTGTTTCCATTGAGGTTGAAAAATACGGTATATTCCCAAATTGGGATTATGAGGAACATGATTCAAAAACTCTTTACGCCAATCATCAATAACTAACGCTGCAAAATATTCTTGAAAAGTTGAATGAAGAAAAGCATAGGCATCTTCAAACAGATTTCCTGCACATTTGTCAACACAATTGAGTAAATTTAATTTCTTACCTAAGTAAAATAAAGAATCTTGATCATCGGGATCACCTAGATACTGTTCTATATCACTTTTAAGTAATAAAAACTTTTTGTCATCTAGTGCTTTTTTGGATAATTCACCTAAACCTCTCTCTAGTTGTTTTCGCTTCGGAACTGGGATTGTAAAATTAGAGCCTTTTAATTGGTATACTTTATAAAAATTGTCCACGAAAAGTTTATAGAGTTCTGCTTGGGTATCCGGTAATTGTCCTTCGCCTAAAATCCAGACATAACATAACAGAAATAAACGTAATGGATTTTTAACTACATCTCGAATCCTATATTTATTTTCTAACCTGAGTTCTGTTTTTAACGTTTCCCCTAAGTCTTTATTCTCTGTGGAGTTTTGAAAGAACTGATCAATAAACTGTTCAACCTGAGTTGGATAATCAAAATCTAAATTCTGGTAAGCATCAAAACCAGGTAAAGCATAGTCTTCCCAAAGATTTGACCGACAAGTTAAAATCACTCGCACAGAATCAAAAATCTTATATTGATTAATCTGTTCTCCAATCGCTTGTAAAGGCGATGTAGTCGTCATTTCGTCTACACCATCTAATAATAGGAAAACTTTCTCAGTTTTTAATAGTTCCTCTAAAGCCGTTTTCCATTCTTCAGCTACAGTATCAAGAACTTCTGCTGCATTCCTTAACCAATCTCCGATTAGGTATTGATCCAAAGGTTGATTCCCTTTCCTTTTTAATGAAATCCAAATAGGAATAGAATTTTGAGGCAACTGATCACCTATTTTCTGTAATAGAGTTGTTTTCCCTGAACCTGCTACCCCAATAATTGCTATTCTTTTCCCTTTACTATTAGGAGTATTACAATCACGAATAACTTGATCAAAGAATTGTTGTTGATGGTCAAATTTATTTTTTCCGTTTTCTGTTGGCTGATACAATCTTGATCCTAATTCTGCTGAGTCAATATCTTGACTTTTAGAAGGTCGCTGACGTTCTACTAAATCCAATGGTACAAACAAATCATCAATCTTAAAGGTCATCCCCTGTTTAGCTATTAGGGAATTGGTAGTTAAAAGTTTTTCTTTGTTAAAGAGTTCAATACATCGGTCACGAAGTTTATCGATAACATGGGTAATTTCAACATCTTTATCATTAAATGATTGAGAAGCAAACTTAGATTGAAAGTATTCATTCTCTAACTGTTTTAGAAGGAGTTCACGCTTATCTGGTATTGCACCTTTAATTTTACATTTTTTGTAAACCCTATGAATTCCCTTTGCATTTAAACTCCCATCATTTTTCATTTGCGTAACTTTCTTGTTGAGATTCTCTCTTATAAAGTTTTTAACAAATGCTTCTGTTTCAATAGGTGCTAATCCAAAATCATCAGCCTTAGATCTCAAAAAATCGTCCCAACCTTGCCACTGGCTTTCTGCTTCCATAGTTATTACAAGATTCCTAATCTGTTCTAAATATGAGTCTAGCGTGCATTTAAAAAAAATTTATAGAATTTTACTCAATTTCTAAAAACCTTATGGTTAGACCGTTTCAGGAACTTAGTGGAAATAAACTTCCACTATTTTTAGTCGATAGTGGAAATAAATTGGAATTTACCTTTTGAAGATATCAGGATAATCTCAAATTAGTAGCCAGAAAGTTACTTACTAATCTATAGGAGAAGAAAGCTATGACCGCCTATTATCAACTCAGCCTTTTTCCCAACGAACCCCCAACCCCGGTTGAACTTCTCAATAAAAAACGACAACCCAAACCCCAAACAATGATTATCGAAAATTGCTGTACAACTCAACGCGCAGCAGATCTTTTAGTTGTTTCCCCAACAACGCTTTATCGGGCGAGAAAAGCAGGTCAACCTTATCAAAAAGGAGGTTGGGTTGCTGAATCTATTGGTGATAATGCTTGGAAAGTTGTGTTTAATGCGGGTTAAGTTTCATCGGTTTATTGATGGTGGGTGCGCCACACTTACGCACCCTACAAATAGTTTTTGGAGGAAATAATAAATGAGTTACGCTTACAATCCAGAAGAATTTGATTCTAATTTAGAGGGTGATTTTATCCATGATTTTGAAAATGGGGAGATTATCAACGAATTGGAATTGATGGTAATGGAAATTGTAGAAATGATTTTAGGCGATCGCTTTCGCTATTGTCCCCAGGTTCCATTAGGAGTGATTTGTTCCCATTCTGTGGGATGGCTACCGAATGAGATTTGGAAATTTTGGGTGAATTCCAGAGTCGATATTGCCTTAATGAAACGGGGATTTAAAGCCAGTCGTAATGCTAAATTAGTCATAGAATGTCAATCCCATTATCATGATAGTTTAGAAGCTCAGGTGCGCGATCGCAAAAAAGCAAAACTCTTAGAAAAGGTGGGAGTTCCCTTAATTTATGTGCGTTCGGTTGAAACTGATAGAAGGTTTTATCGGTTTTATACCCCAGATGAAAATACAGAAGTTTTTTATAATATTATTAATCAGGAGGGACGAACGGAATTAGAAACCTTTTTAACTGCCATTCTTACCCTTTAATATTAAACAAAAATTAACCCCCTTTCTATTATATAGAAGGAGGGTTAAGGATTTGAGCGCGAATTGACGATCCTATTTAATCCAACCTGCACTTAAAATAACAGTAATTCCCATAAAAATAATTGCCAACATCCAAGTAATCCGATTTAAGGTAGTTTCGGCACTTTTGGCGCTAGTAAATAATTGAGCTTGTCCACCAATACCCCCAATTCCGTCTCCTTTAGGACTATGGAGTAAGACCAGAATAATAATCCCTACAGCCGATAAAGACCAAACCGCTTGTAATACTTGAGTAACCATGTTAAGAAGTTGATAATTTGAACAGAAAAATTAAACCTTCAAACCTTTGATTATAACCTATTTTTCAAGGAATTAATTTAAAGTTTTACCCGCATCGGAGTCCGATTTTCCCGAACTTCATAGGCGGCGGATTCAATCATAGAAACACCCGTCATTTCCGGGGGTTGAGGAATACCCAAAATCTGCAAAATCGTAGGCGCGATATCCGCTAAACAGCCATCTGTCCGTAAAGGAATATCGGTTCCATGACCTGGGATTTTGCGTTTTTCCCCTTCTACTAGGATAAAGGGAACGGGGTTAGTTGTGTGGGCTGTCCAGGGATTTCCTTCCGCGTCGCACATATATTCGGCGTTACCATGATCGGCAATAATAATCGCCGTCCCCCCAGCTTGACTAATACCTTGTAACAATATCCCTAAACAGTGATCAACGGTTTCAACGGCTTTTACTGCCGCCTCCATCATCCCCGTATGTCCGACCATATCAGGATTAGCGTAATTAATTACAATTAGGGAGTAAATGCCCTTTTCAATACCTTCAATTGCCACATCTGTTACAGCTTCGGCCGACATTTCCGGTTGTAAATTGTATGTAGCAACGGAGGGACTGGGAATTAATTCTCGGTCTTCCCCCGGATAGGGTTGTTCCAAACCGCCATTAAAAAAATAGGTGACATGGGCATATTTTTCGGTTTCCGCCGTGCGTAATTGTTTTAACCCGTGTTCAGCAATAACTTGTCCGAGAATATTATTTAGATTTTGGGGTTCAAAAGCTACTAATACGGGAAAATGAGAGTCATATTGAGTTAAAGTTACAAAGCTCAGGGGCTGAATATAGGAACGTTCAAAATCCTTAAAATTAGCATCAATAAACACCTGAGTTAACTCCCTTGCCCGGTCAGGACGGAAGTTAAAGAAAATCACCCCATCCCCGGCTTCCACCGACCCAGGCGCGATTCTACAGGGCACCACAAACTCATCGTTTATGCCTTCAGAATAGGAAGATAACATCACATCGGCGGCGGATAATCCATTACCTTCGCCATCGGTAATTATGACATCATAAGCTTGTTTAACTCGATCCCATCGTTTGTCTCGATCCATGGCATAATAACGGCCACTAATTGTTACAATTCGACCGATACCAATAGCATCAATTTGTTCTTGAAGTTGCTTAATATATTTAATTCCATCTTTAGGATTAGTGTCTCGACCATCCATAATGGCATGAACACAAACATCTCTAATATTTTTAGCTTTTGCTAAGTTTAAAAGTCCGTATAAATGATCTAAATGGGAGTGAACACCACCATCAGAACATAAACCCATCAAGTGTAACTTGCCGTTTTTATCTAAAACATCTTGACAGACTTTTAACAATGCCGGGTTATTTTGAATTGTGCCATCTTCAACCGCATCGGAAATTCTAACTAATTCTTGGGGAACAACGCGCCCCGCACCAATATTCAAATGACCCACTTCTGAATTTCCCATTTGCCCCACGGGTAAGCCCACGGCTTTCCCAGAGGTGCGAATTAAAGTTCGGGGGTAAGCCATCCATAGACTATCCATCACCGGGGTATTGGCAACGGCTATGGCATTTCCGTCGGCTTGTTCACGATAACCCCATCCGTCCAAGATAATCAGTACAACCGGAGATACAGATTTTGGTGCCATACTTAAGTTACCTTTTCCTGCTTGTGGTGATTTCTGGCTAGATTATACCTTATGGGGGAAGTCTATTAATCACCAGAACTTGACAATGCCACCTATAAAACTTAAAATTCAGCCTTTAAAAGCTGATACAAAATCTAAATTTTTAGGGCGTTTAATGAAATTTGCGATCGGTCTCCTCCGCTTCCTTAAACCTTATTTACGATGGATAGTCCTAGGAGGAACATTATTTTTCTTGGCGGCAAATTTTAGAAAGCATTGGCAAGAAATTTCAGAAATTGATATTAGTTCAACGGGATGGCTCTATCTCGGATTAGCTCTGATTATTACCCTTTGCGCCCATATTTGGTCAGCCTTTGTCTGGTTAATTATTGTTAAAGAGTTTAAGCAAATAATTAGACCCCGTTGGGGATTACAGCTTTATTTAATTACTAATCTTGCGAAATATTTACCGGGGAATATTTGGCACTTTTATGGGCGAATTATGGCGATGAAAGACTATGGTATTGCCCTAGAAGCGGCAGCATTAAGTGTATTACTCGAACCCTTAATCATGGCATTCGCAGCATTAGGACTGGCATTAATCAGCTATCATAGTTCCTATTTGGTCATACAAATTCTAGGTTTAATTGCTTTAGGAATTGGGATCCATCCTCGGATTTTAAACCCAATTCTGAAATATTTAGAAACCTCAAAATTTAAAAAACAACTGTCTGATTTTCCCCAGGAAGCCTCCTGTCAATTAGATCATTATCCCCTCAAACCCCTATTCGGAGGAGCAAGTTTCGTTTTATTAAGATGGTCGGGTTTTATGTTGACTTTACTCGCCCTAACTCCCCTAACTTTTGAGCAAATTCCGATATTATTAGGAGCCTATAGTTTTGCTTGGTTATTGGGGTTATTAATTCCGGGTGCACCCGGAGGATTAGGGGTTTTTGAAGCCACTATTTTAGCTTTATTGAATCAACAATTTTCCCCGGCTATTTTATTGGGTGCGATCGCATTTTACCGTTTAGTCAGTATTCTCGCTGAAACCCTGGGTGCATTATTAGCCAAATTAGATCAAAGATTTTTAGATAATTCTAATTGATAGGCTTTAACTAATAAGTCAATTCCCGTAATCGCTGTACCAACAACTACAGCATGGGCTCCTAAATCTAAGGCTTTTCTAGCCATTTCCGGTGAAGAAATTCCCCCTTCACAAATTACAGGAACTTGCAATTGTTTAACCATTTGGGATAATAAATCAAAACCCGGAGGAGATTGATTTTGGGTGGCTTTTGTATAACCATATAAGGTTGTTCCTACACAGTCTGCACCCGCTTCTACGGCTTCTATAGCTGCTTCTAAACTATCCACATCCGCCATCACCAATTTGCCTAATTCTTGATGGATTTTAGCAATTAAATTCTTAACGGTTTCTCCTTGGGGACGTTCTCGCAAAGTCGCATCAATCGCAATTATATCAGCCCCGGAGTTAGCGATCGCCACAGCATCTTCAAATCGTGGCGTAATATACACATCAAACCCTGGAATTTGTTGTTTCCATAACCCAATAATAGGCTGAGAAACCCATTTACGCACGGCTTCAACATGGGCTGGGGTATCTATTCTCACCCCTAATGCTCCTTGGTTAACGGCGGCTTTAGCCATGGCTGCAATGACAATGGGATCATGTAGGGGAGAATCAATTGGCGCTTGACAGGAGACAATTAATCCGTGAGTTAAGAGGGAAAAAAGATTAGATTTCATGAAGGATTTTTGAGGTAAACACAAAGGCACTAAGGCACAAAGAATATTAAACTTTGAGCCATCAAAAATTAATTATTTTGAATTAAAACGGTCTATTTCTTGTTGAAATATTTCTTTAAAAATTTGGGTAGCTTGAGGTTGAATAATTTGGGAGAATAGTTGGATTGATTCTTGGAGTAATTGAGGCATAACAGTAATGGTTTTTTTGCCTGTGGGTGTTTGATAAAAGTCAATCATAGTTTGTAAATCTTTTTCTGTAAAGAATTTATCATACAGGGGATAATAAACTTTTTCCAGAATTTGGTTAAAATCAAGTTTTTCCATTAATCTTTGATTATATTGGGTGAGAATGCGACTCATATCTTGGTTAATTTGATTAATCATTTGTTGCTTTTTTTCTGAGGAAATTCCCGAATTTTCTGGGACAATAGATTCTAAAATCCCAGTAAATTCTTGTTGAAGTTGGGCGGTCGTAATTTGGCTAACCTGTCTAAATAGTTTTTCTCCTCCGGTGAGTTCTATTAATTCTCTGATCAGTTGACGTTTACTTTCAGAAACAGATGGTTGAGATAATTCTAATTCAGGTTTGGGAGTAGATTCTGCTTTGACAGGTGTGGGGAAAATTACCCCTAAAGATAAAATAGTTCCCAGTAATAAAATTCGCTTTAAGAACATAAAAAACTCTCCTGATTTTTGAGATTATATTACCAAAAATGCGATAGTGTTGGTGCCTGCGCGGGAATAGCCACATCCTACGGATTTTAACCAAAGATTGAAATATATGATATAATCCAAAATTCGTTGTGTAATCTTTATACAGAATTTGATTAGAATGGCAACACAGCCAACTATTGCGATCTCTCATCTCGGTTGCGAAAAAAATCGCATTGATACCGAACACATCTTGGGCTTATTGGTAGAGGCAGGTTATCAGGTTGATTCTAACGAAGAATTAGCGGATTACGTTATTGTCAATACCTGTAGTTTTATTGAAGCCGCCAGGGAAGAATCGGTTCGCACCCTGGTAGAATTAGCCGATGCCAAAAAAAAAATTGTGATTACCGGGTGCATGGCCCAGCACTTCCAAGAACAACTGTTAGACGAACTCCCCGAAGCCGTTGCCGTTGTGGGAACCGGAGATTATCATAAAATTGTCGATGTGATCAGACGGGTGGAACAGGGAGAACGAGTTAAAGAAGTTTCCGCCGAACCCACCTATATCGCCGATGAAACCGTCCCCCGTTATCGTACCACTAGCGAGGGAGTTGCCTATCTGCGGGTAGCAGAGGGTTGTGACTATCGTTGCGCTTTTTGTATCATTCCCCACTTGCGCGGAAACCAACGATCACGTACTATAGAATCAATTGTTACTGAAGCCCAGCAATTAGCCGAGCAAGGGGTTCAGGAAATAATTCTCATTTCTCAGATTACGACCAACTACGGACTGGATCTCTACGGTGAACCCAAACTGGCAGAATTATTAAGGGCATTAGGAAAAGTTGATATTCCCTGGATACGGATGCACTATGCGTATCCAACGGGGTTAACCCCAAAAGTAATTGCAGCAATGCAAGACACCCCCAACGTTTTACCCTATTTAGATTTACCGCTACAACATTCACACCCCGATGTGTTACGGGCAATGAACCGTCCTTGGCAGGGACGAGTCAACGATCAGATTATCGAAACGCTGAAAACCGCTATACCAGATGCGGTGCTTCGTACCACATTTATTGTTGGTTTCCCAGGAGAAACTGAGGAACATTTTGAACACCTGCGGGAATTTGTGCAACGCCACGAGTTTGATCACGTTGGCGTGTTTACCTTTTCTCCCGAAGAAGGAACCCCTGCTTATAAATTGCCGAATCAACTGCCTCAAGGGATAATGGATGCCCGTCGGGATGCCTTAATGGAGATACAGCAACCCATTTCCTTGAAGCAAAATCAAAAATCCATCGCCCAGGCGGTGGATGTTCTGATTGAACAACAAAATCCCCAAACCGGAGAATTGATCGGTCGTTCTTCCCGTTTCGCCCCAGAAGTAGATGGCTTAATCTATATTGAAGGCGATGCTCGTTTGGGTTCAATGGTGAAAGTCCAAATCACCGATGCTGATGTTTATGATCTCTATGGTTACGTCTTAGAATAAAACGTTAGCCCTTAAAAGCTTACAGGTAAGCCATTTCACCGAAATCGCCGCAAATTTTAAGAAATTTGTTGTTATATTTCTGAATGTTAAGCGTTATCCTAGAGAGAGATGGTCTATAAAGAGTCTGATTGACTAAACAACCTCAATGGTTGTGACAAAAAGTGAGTTCAGGAACTTTGAAGACCTTGGAATGTAAATAAGGTTCCAAGATGCCCAAGAGACAGCGTAACTCAACGTTTGTAGAGAGCTGCGTCAAGCGTTATAGCAAAACTAATAAACCTCTGCATTGTAGTAAAAGTGTCTCAAATGAATAGGGCAAGGTCAGGAACCGGGCAAAAAAACATAGATAGGAGAATGAATGAGTCCATCTTTTGCAAGCTTAGGAATTTCCGAAGAACGTGCTAGTTATCTGGAAACAATAGGCTTTAGCGAGCCAACCACCATTCAAGTCGAAGCAATTCCCCATATTTTGTCTGGACGGGACGTGGTGGGACTGGCTCAAACCGGGACGGGCAAAACAGCCGCCTTTTCATTGCCCATTCTGGAGCAACTGGATACAAGTGCAAAGGGCGTACAAGCGTTAATCCTGACCCCAACTCGGGAGTTAGCCATGCAGGTTAAAGAAGCGATTCGGAAAATGACCGATGATCGCAGCTTGTATATTTTAACCGTTTATGGCGGTCAGTCGATTGAACGACAAATCCAACGGTTACAACAGGGCGTGCAGATTGTTGTTGGCACACCTGGACGGATTTTAGATTTACTCAACCGGGGGAATCTGAAATTTGACCGGATTAAGTGGTTAGTGTTGGATGAAGCCGATGAAATGTTAAGCATGGGCTTTATTCAGGATGTAGAAAAAATTCTGGAATCCGTTGCTGAAGATCGGCAAACGGCGTTTTTCTCGGCTACGATGGAGCCTTCGATTTGGAAACTGGTGAAGAAATTCCTCAAAAATCCAGTCACCATTAAAGCTGAAAACCCCAAAGCTACCCCCAAACGCATTGAACAGCGTGCTTATATGGCTCCCCGTGGGTGGTCAAAAGCCCGGGCGTTGCAACCGATTTTAGAATTAGAAGATCCAGAATCAGCGATTATTTTTGTCCGCACCAAACAAGCTGCTGCGGAGTTAACCACTTTCCTGCAAGCCGCAGGTCACAGTGTTGACGAATATCATGGAAATTTGAACCAAACCCAACGAGAACGGCTGTTGCAACGATTCCGTCGCCGTCAGGTGCGTTGGATCGTGGCCACGGATATCGCTGCCCGGGGCTTAGATGTGGATCATCTCAGTCACGTGATTAACTACGATTTACCAGATAACGCGGAGAGTTATGTTCACCGGATTGGTCGTACAGGTCGCGCCGGACGCGAAGGAATTGCGATTACCCTGATTCAACCGATTGATCGCCGGAAACTGCGGTTAATTGAGCGCCATTTGAATCATAACTTTACGGTGTTGTCAGTTCCTAAGCGATCGCAAATTGAAGGCCGTTATATTGAACGACTTCAAGGACGAGTGCAGGAAGCCTTAACGGGTGAACGAGTTGCCTCTTTCTTACCGATTGTGGCCCAATTGAGTGAGGAATACGATCCCCAAGCGATCGCGGCGGCGGCTTTACAATTAGCCTACGATCAAACTCGCCCCAGTTGGTTAGATTCCGAATTCCCGGCTGAGGAAGAAGAAATGCCACTCCCGTCTTCTAAACCGAAATTAAATCGTCGGGTGGTTCCTCGTCCTTCGGTGTCCCAGGGCGTTGAATAGGATTCAACGAATGACGGTTTCTACCGATTAAAATAGATACACCAGATGCAATTGATCGTGTCTGGTGGATTTTTTTTTAGTAGGGAACAGGGAACACCCGAACAGCCCCCCCAAACCCCCCGTGCACGGGGGCTAGGGGGGAGGGAACACCAGAACACGGAAGGCAAACTCTTTCTATTACCAATTACCAATTACCAATTACCAATTACCAATTACCAATTACCAATTACCAATTACCAATTACCAATTACCAATTACCTAATTAGTAGACCCATGCAGACTAATTCTCAGGACTCTCATCTTAACTCCCTCAGACAATGGGCAAATTTAATGGCGATTATCGCCGCATTTGGAATTAATGTATTAGCGAACTTAGCTCCCTTTAATGGTTTAACTATTGGAGAAATTTCTAATACAGTTTTTAGAGATGTTAAAATTATTCCGGCTAATTATGCCTTTGCTATCTGGGGCTTAATTTATCTAGGATTATTCGGTTTTGCCCTATATCAATTTTTACCTCAAAACCAGGAAAATCCGCGATTAGAGAAGTTAGGTTTTGCCTTGGTTTTAGCCAGTATTGCCCAAATAATTTGGGTATTTTTATTTCAATATCAGATGTTTTTTTTGTCCCTGGGGGCAATGATAGCCATTTTAAATTCTTTAATTGTGGCTTATTTAAGATTAAATATTGGTAGGGTTAAAGTCTCTAAACAAGAACGCTGGTATGTTGATCTTCCGATTAGTATTTATTTAGGTTGGATTAGTGTCGCAACCATTGTGAATGTCGCTTTAGTCTTGGAAAATTGGCAATGGAAAGGCGGGGGAATTTCACCGGAATTATGGACAGCAATTTTATTAGTAATTGCTGGAACTGTAGCGTCTATTTTAATTATTGAACGGAATGAAATTGCCTATCCTTTTGTGATTATGTGGGCACTTTGTGCGATCGCAGTTCGCCAAACTACCCAACCTTTAATTTTAGTCACAGCGATCGCCGTATCTCTATCTTTAGGATTATTTGGATTAAGTTTAACTATTTTACGACGAAGGATTTAAGCAGATTAACACAGATTAAAATCCGTGAAATTCTCTTAAATCCGCGATCCCCATTACCCATTCGTAATTCGTAATTACCCAATTCAATCTTTTCGGGCGATGAGGAAATAGGTGAACATTTCGCCTTTGCCTTTAATTTCAATGATGCCGCGCTCCTCAAAAATGTATTTATCTTTTAAACGTTGGTAGGTAGTTTCTGTTACTTGAATTTTGCCTGCGACGCCATGGGACTCCATGCGGTTAGCGGTATTTACCGTATCTCCCCAAAGGTCATAGGTAAACTTCTTGGTACCAATAACTCCCGCTTCTACCGCCCCGATATTAATTCCGGTTCGCATTTGTACAGGTTCATTGCCTTCGAGACGAAATTGACCGATAATGCTTTGCATATCTAAGGCCATATTAGCGATCGCTTCTGCATGGTCAGGACGGGGAGTAGGGAGTCCCCCAACTACCATATAAGCATCTCCGATAGTTTTAATTTTTTCTAAGCCATATTTTTCCGCTAATTCGTCAAAAGCCGAAAAAATTTCGTTGAGAACTTCCACTAATTGAGCCGGGGATAAATTAGCGGATAATTTAGTAAAATTAACAATATCTGAAAATAAAACCGTGACATCGGCGAAACTATCGGCAATGGTGCTTTCTCCCTGTTTTAGGCGTTGGGCGATCGCTTCGGGTAAAATATTTAATAATAATCGTTCCGATTTTTCCTGTTCTTCAGCTAACTTTTTTAAATAGGCTTGTTCTTGATCCCGTAAGCGTTTTTTTTCTAAACAGGCATTAATTCTAGCTTTTAATAAAACCGGATTAAAGGGTTTAGATAAATAATCTTCGGCCCCTAATTCAATACAACGAACAATACTATCAATATCATTAACCGCCGAAATCATCACCACGGGAATATGACGCAGGGCGGGATCAGCTTTCAAAGTTTCCAAGACTTGATAGCCATTCATTTGAGGCATCATAATATCCAGTAACACCAAGTCCAGGGACATTGATGCCATCATTTCCAGGGCTTCAAAGCCATTAGAAACCACAGTCACGCCGTAACCTTGGCGCTGGAGTCTTTTAGCCAGGAGGTCACGGTTAACCTCATTATCATCAACAATTAGTACGCGATCGGGTTGAGCTTCCATCTCTTATTCGTGGCTCCTACTGTCGTTTTGGGATAGTAACAACAAGTACCAGGCCCCCAGCTAAGGTTTTCATTAAATCAGTTGCTCAGATAAAAATTGAGATCGCTTTCAGCAGATTCTACAATATTTCCGTAAGAGTTAAGAGTAGAGATTTATAGTTTCTCTTGGCTGATAACTGTTGACTGTTGACTGTTTACTGATAACTGATTAGGGTGCGGTGGCTTTCTTTAAACAGACTTCTATTTTGTCCAATAGACGGGAAAATTCTACGGGTTTTGTATCGTAATCATTGCACCCGGCGGCCAAACATTTTTCCCGATCGCCCGCCATAGCATGGGCCGTTAACGCAATTACGGGAATGGCTTTGGTTTTTGGATCGGCTTTAATTTGTCGGGTAGCTTCCCATCCATCCATCACGGGTAAACTCATATCCATCAGGATCAGATCGGGCATTTTTGAATGGGCCAGTTCCACACCCTCAGCCCCATCCACGGCAATAAATACCTCATATCCCTTGCGGAATAGGCGTCGTTTGAGCATATCCCGATTCATTTCATTATCTTCAACTAATAAAATCTTTACCATGATCTGATCTCAACATTAATAGTTTAGGCTTAGAATTTTCACGATTTAGAATTTAATGGAAACTGTTTCAAGCTGGCATTCAACAACGTATGAATTTCTTTCAAAAGATCTTCACCGCTATAACTGCCTTTCTGAAGAATTTGCTCCACATATCCCCGCAATTGCATCCATTCTGTGGGGGTTAATTCCGCAGCCGTAATTACGATAACTGGGATATGCGCCCACTGTTCAGCTTTTTGAAGGTCGTGGATCAACTCAAAACCACTTTTTCGGGGAAGAACTAAGTCCAGCAGAATTAGTCTGGGAGCGGACTGTTGGATCAATTGCAAAGCGACTTCACCATCGGCCGCCTCTTGAACTATCCAACCCTGTCGCTGTAATAATCCGCGTAACATTTGTCGGATTATAGGATCATCTTCAACAACTAAAATGTGATTAGCTAGGGGCAGAATATCCGGTTTCCGATCAGGTTGATACTTACTTAGTAAAGTAGCCAGACGCTTCCCATCAAAAGGTTTTGTTAGATAGTCCGATGCACCTAAGGCAAACCCTCGGTTTTTATTGCTGATGAACGATAACACGATCACTGGAATCTCAGCTAGATTAGGATCGGCTTTTAATGTTGATAATACCGCCCAACCGCTCATTTTTGGCAGGATTATATCTAAAATCACGGCATCGGGACGCAATTCTTGGACACGCTGAAGTCCTTCTTCTCCTGTAGCTGCGGTTTCTACCCGCATTCGGTGCTCGATTAGCGATCGCTCGATTAAATTCCGGGTATCGGGATCATCATCAATGACTAAGATCGTTGCCGATGAACTATTAACTGTCAAGGTAGGTTCAACCCAGATTAAATCCGGTTCTGCCAAAGGTTCCTCGGGTTCGGATTCCAATTCCGCTTCTGGGAATAGGGATTGAACCCAGAGGGGCAAATAGACGGTAAAGGTGGAACCCTTGGATAGTTCACTATTAACGCTAATCGAACCCTGCATCATTTGACAAAAGCGTTGACTGATCGTTAGTCCTAATCCCGTTCCCCCATAACGGCGAGTGGTTGAGGCGTCTCCTTGGGTGAAGGGTTCAAATAGTTGTTTTTGTTGTTCGGGAGTAATGCCAATTCCGGTATCTTGAACTTGGAAAGCAATATAGCCTGATTTGGGATCGACGGTCAGATTTTGCGGGTGAACGTCTTCCCAGGGTAGGGTTTGGGCTAGACAAATATCGAGGGTAATTTGGCCTGCTGAGGTGAATTTAGCCGCATTACTAATCAGGTTCAATAAGACCTGTCGAACTTTAGTTAAATCGGCGAGCATGGTGCTGGGGGTATTGGGGGCATAGTGAATGTCCAATGTGTTTCTATTTTGATCTACAAGCGGTTGAGCCGTGGCGACGACACTTTCAATTAACATGGGAATCTCAAAGGTTTCCAAATACAAATCCATCCGCCCCGCTTCTATTTTAGAAATATCCAAAATATCATTAATCAAAGATAGTAAGTTACGTCCAGCCGTGCGAATTCGTTCTAAATCAGGAACAATATCTTCATATCCTGAGTCTCCGGCTTCTTCTGCCAAAATCTCACTATAGCCAATAATCGCATTTAAAGGAGTGCGGAGTTCGTGACTCATATTGGCTAAAAAGCTACTTTTAGCTCGGTTGGCGGCAACGGCGGCTTCCTTGGCTTGTTTCAGGGCTTCTGCGGCTTGTTTACTTTCGGTAATATCTTCGATTGTGCCTTCAAAACAGAGTAGTTGTCCGGTTTGATCTCGAACAGCCCTGGCATTTTCTGAGATCCAAATAATACTTCCGTCTCGGCGATAAACCTGGGATTCAAACCTGGATACGGAATTATTGTTTTGAATTGCTGTGATAAATTCGGTTCGACGGTGAGGATTAATATATAATTGACGATCAATATCTGTGATGGTTTGTAATAAATCCTCTGGGGAATTGTAGCCTAAAATTCTTGCCAATGCCGGGTTAGCACTCAGGTATTTCCCTTCTGGAGTGGTTTGACAAATTCCCTCGGCGGCATTTTCAAAAATACTGCGATATTTGGCTTCAGTTTGTCGTAAAAATTCTTCGGTTTGTTTGCGTTCAATGGCATTAGAAAACATTTCTCCTACCATTTTTAATAGGGCAATATTATCCGATGACCAGGTATAACTAGAATAGATAGAATCAAATCGCAGAAAACCTACCAGGGCGCGACGACAGACTAACGGAACTAGAATAATGGATGCAATTGCAGGTAAAGTATCGGTTTCGCAATAAGATGATAATTCTAAACTTTGATGAAATTGTCGTAAATATTCTAAATCCTTTAGTGCTTCTGGGGGTAAATCTTGAATCGCTAGATAAATATTTTCATAGCGGTTGAGTTGTTTTTCTAACCAAGGAATATCAAAAAGGTAGAGTTTTGAGGGTAATATTTTCTTTAATAAATCGGTTAATCTTGCGTTTTCTTGTAGGCCAAGATTTGGACTTTTACTCGCTAACCACTGATAAACCGAATTCATCTGGATTTCCTGATCGGCGAATAAATATAAATAGCTTTGTTCTACCTCAATAAAGATACTAATTCGTTCTAAAGCCTGTTGAATACCATTTTCAATCCCATCGGTGGTTAAACTAATAAAGTGAGTCGATAAATTAGTAATTAATTGTTCAAATTCTACCCGATATTGTAGGGCTTTTTCGACTCGTTTTCTTTGGGTAATATCTCGAAAACTCCAGACTCGCCCAACTAATTTTTCTCCCATTTGGGAAGGATGGGAATATAGCTCAAAAACTCTGCCGTCTTTGAATTCTACCACATCATAAGTTGGTGTTTGCGGTTCAGAAGAAAGCTGCATGACCGTTTTTAGAAATCGAGGCGGATCTTTTAATTGTCTTAACACAAAGGCTAGGGCGGATTGATCGTGGGGAGGCTTGAATAGGGTGGTGGGAACTTGCCACATTTCCACAAATTTCTGATTAAAATTTAAGATTTTTCCCGTGCGATCAACGGCTAAAATTCCGGCATCGGTGGAATCAAAAGTGGCGCGTAGGAGAGAGATCGAACGTTCGGCTTCTAACTGAGCTTGTTTGCGTTCGGTAATGTCTAAAAACACTAAGACGGCTGCTACAAAGGTGTTTTTCTCTAAAATCGGAGTTAATACATAGGAAACGGGTAAAATACTGCCATCGGCGCAGAGAAACTGATCGTCACTGGATTTGATCGGTTCTAGGAAAGAGGTTAACTCTGCGGGGGTGGAGGCGGATTCGGTAAGCTGTTGAAACCCATCTAAGGATAATTGCGATCGCCCTCCAATCCACTCTAAAATCGGGTTCCCGACTAATTCAACTTCCGACCATCCTAGTAGCCTTTCCGCTTCAGGATTCATTGATAACAAACCGCCCTGGGGATTTAAAATACATAACCCCGCGCCGAGGGAACTAATTACGGATTTAGCTCGATCCCTTTCTGCTTGTAAACGAGCTTCTGATTCTTGAGTTTGTTGGTTATATAACTCCAACATTTCCCGGGAAGACATGGTAAGGGAGCGGTCGATTAAATTTCGTTCTCGATCCGCTTTATTGTAGCTGTGGTTAACGACTTCCAGAAATTCTTGCCATGTAGCGAGATCAACCGGAGGAGTTTGTTGATCAAGGCTCAGACGTTTGAGTTGGCGTTGGAGCGCGTAGTGCATAGAATTTCGGGGTTGAAGAAATCGGGATGCAGTCAGGGGAAACAGAGCTAGGGGGGCTAGTTTTCCCAATGTTTTTTGGGGCAACGGATCTAGTTTAGCCTCTGGAATTGGTAAGTCATCAAAATTGAAAAATTAGTTTCTGGAGGATACCTCATCACCCGGGGCAGAACTTTCCTCTTGTTGTTCGGCGATTAGTTTGGGTTGTAGATACAGATTTTCAACTAATGCCGCCACTCCTGCAAACCAAGGGGGTACAATTAATGCACCCAGAATACCGAGAATTTGTACCCCGCCCAGGACGGATAAAAGCTGATACAACGGGTGAATTCCCACGGAAGAACCGACTAATAAAGGATCAAGAATGTAGGTTTCAATATTTTGAATAATTCCATACAATAATAACACCCAAACGACTATAAATCCGCCTTTAGCTAAGGCAACAATTAACGCCGGAATTGCCCCTAAAATTGGGCCTAAAAAGGGAATTAAATTGGTGACTCCAGCGATCGCGCCTAAACCAATAGCAAAATCTTGTAATCCTAAAAATCCTAACGCCGTTGTGGTAGCAATCCCTAAAATTGCCGAGACTAAAATTCGGCCGCGAATATAACCCCCCATCCGTTGACTAATAGGATTAACTTGATCGGCTAATCTTTGATTCCAAGGATAGGGGAAAAATTGAATCAAACTATTAATTAGGGTTTTACTATCAGCTACCATATAGCCGGAAATAAATAGAGCTAAAATTAAACTGGCAACCCCGCCCACAATTCCCCTAGTAATACCATAGGAGCGTAAAATCAATTGTTGACTCGAACGAATTACCCAACTGGTTAAGGATTGAGTATCAATTAATTGTTCGATAAAAGTGGAGGTATCTGCGCCTAATCGACCTGCTAAATTAGTGGTAATTCCAATTATTTTTTCTGCAAAAATTGGAGATTGACGCACTAATAGGGTAATTTGATCCACCACAGCCGGCCCAATGACTAATCCAAATCCTGTTAATCCGGCAATTAGGGTTAGATAAACTAAAACCACAGCTAACCATCGAGGAACCTGTTTTGTTTCTGCCCAATTAACAATAGGAACAATAGAAGCGGCTAAAACCACAGAAATCATTAATAGAACGATTAAACCTCGAATTTGCCAGAGCAGAATCAGTAGAAATACAGATGCTAAAATCAGCAGCAGACTAGAGAGGGAAAATGAAATACGTCGTTCAGATTTCATAGATTTTCAGTAAGTTAGTCTCAGGGGTTGATCATGATCGAAAACTATGTTTTAATTCTATTTGCTGCCTTGATTTATTTTAATCATTAAGGGAACATTCGTCAAGAGAAATTATTCATTAATTTATATTTAAGGAAAAAAATATCTATGAAAATTCATGTTGAAGGTTGGCGTTTTATCCCCCATGCTTATAGTATCACCAATCAATTCCAACTTTTGGAACTGTTAAAGCGATCGCAATTAGAAATAACCCATCAAGATATTCCCGGTTTAAAACCCCAGTGGAAACATTTAAACGGATTATTCCCACCTCCATTAGAAACCCAGTTACAACAAATTACTCAAGCAATTAATCCCCCTGCTGATGTTACTATCCGTCTCTATCAACCCTTTAATTTTAACTCATCTCAAAGTCAAAAAACCCTGATCTATACCACTGCTCCTTGGGGAATTTTAATTGATTCTTCGCCACAACTTAAACCCCTATTTCACTTAAAAAATCAAATAATTAATCCCGATGTTACTATGATTACGCCCTCCCAATGGTCACGGGAAGGACTGATCCGCAGTGGTCTAAATCCTGAACAAATAAAGGTTATTCCTTGGGGTGTTGATCCTAAAATTTATTATCCCTTAGATGAAACCGAAAGAAATAGACTTAGAAAACAATGGGGATGGGAAGATTATTTTATATTTTTCCATGTTGGAAGTTTACAGGATCAAGATGGAATTAAACCCATTTTAAAAGCTTTTTCTCGTATTATAGAACGATATCCCCAGGCGCGATTAGTCTTAAAAGGATCGGATTTTTTTCATGACTCTAACCAGTGGTTAACCAGTGCTAGTCAACAAGTATTAACCGAGGAAGAAGTTACTAAAGTTAAACAGCGAGTTGCCTATTTTAATCAAACCCTATCCTGTGCATCCCTAGCCCAATTATACCAAATTTCCGATGCTTATTTAGCGGTGGATATTGCCACTGCTTTTAATTTATCAGTATTAGAAGCAGCAGCATCGGGACTACCGATTATTTATGCTTCTGGAGGAGCCACAGAAGAAATTATTAATCCAGAGTTTAACTTAAAAATAGATACTCGATTTAAAACTCGAATTATTCAAAATCAAAGTCAATTCTTTCTGCATCCAAATTGGAAACATCTGGCAGAATTAATGCAAGAGGTAATAGATAATTCTACCTGGCGAGAACAGGCTAGAAAAACTGCGCCCGAATGGATTAATCAACATTATACCTGGAAACATACCGTTGATCAACTCTTAGAAGTTTGCCAAGATCAAACAGCAATATCCTGGGCAAATCCCATAATTAAAGATTCTGTTTGTTTATCTGATTCCCATAGTATTATTGTCGAAGGATGGCGAGATATTCCCCATTCCTATTCCTTTATTAACAGTTATCAACTGTTAGAAATGGTTAAATATCCAGCTTTAAAAGTTTTTCATAAAGATATTAAATATGTTACCTCAGACTGGAAACCTAGCAAACATTTATTAAGTATCGAAGCTGAAAATATATTAGACCAAATTACTGTTCCTAAAACCGAGGAACAAGTGGATGTTACCCTGCGGGTTTATTGTCCGTTTAATTTAACAGCTTCATCTAGTAAAAAAACCGCTATTTTTGGCTGTACAGAATGGGGAATTGTGCCACGTTCTATTTTAAATGGTATGAAAATTGAATGTTTTAGAGAAGCTCATCGGAATTCTGATACCTTAATTATTACCTCCTCCCATTGGTCGAGGGAAGGATTTATTCGCAGTGGCGCTGTTCCTGAACGAGTAGTGGTAATTCCTTTAGGAATTGACCCTAATATTTATCATCCTTTACCCGAAGAAAAACGACAGGAATTAAGAAAAAAATTTGGCTGGAATGATGGTTTTATCTTCCTGAATATTGGGGTAATGTGGAATGAACGTCAGGGAATTGATCGGATTTTAAAAGCCTTTGCTCAAATTACAGAAAAATATCCCCAAGCCCGATTAGTTTTAAAAGGGAGAGATGCAATTTTTCCTTCTAAAGACTATCTCAAACAAGCTACAAAAGACACATTAAACGAGACAGAAATACAACGGATTTCCTCTCGAATGGTTTATATTGGTAATAACTTATCATCCTTAGAAATGGCACAATTGTATCAAGCCGCCGATGCTTATGTGTCTCCTTATGCCGCCGAAGGGTTTAATCTTCCGGTGTTAGAAGCGATGGCTTCTGGTATTCCCGTTATCTGTACCGACGGGGGGCCAACGGATGATTTTACCGATGAAAAATTAGTCTATAAAATCAGAAGTAAATTTGAGAAAATGACTTTAAAAACAGGAGAAACTCGATTCTTTTTAGAACCGGATCAGGAACATTTATTACAGTTAATGGAAATGGTAATTCAAAAAGAAACCCTTTATCAATTCCTCCAAAAAATCGGGCCTGATTTTGTCTCAAAAAGATTTACCTGGAAAATTGTTGTTGAGCAATTATTAAAGGTTTTATTCCACAATCTTTAATTCTAAAATTGTCATCTGGGAAAGAATAGGATACACTGAAAATTACCAGTTAAATTTTTGACGTTTTTGGTAGTACCCCTATGCAGTCCACCGTCACACCTAAGACAGAATTAACCATGGATGACCCCAAGCGGGGAATGCCTGTCACCATTATTACAGGATTCCTAGGAAGTGGGAAAACCACCCTGCTGAATCATATTTTATCCAATCAGCAGGGAATCAAAACCGCCGTCCTGGTGAATGAATTTGGTGAAATTGGAATTGATAATGAATTGATTATCAATACCGATGAAGATAATACAATGGTTGAGTTAAGTAATGGCTGCGTTTGTTGCACCATTAATGAAGATTTAGTTAATGCGGTTTATAAGGTTTTAGAACGTCCTGAAAAAGTGGATTATATGGTGGTAGAAACCACCGGACTCGCCGATCCGCTTCCGGTCGCTCTGACTTTTTTAAGTACAGAATTAAGGGATATGACTCGTTTAGATTCCATTGTAACATTAGTAGATTGTGCTAATTTTAGTTTGGATTTATTCAATAGTCAAGCCGCCAATAGTCAGATTGTCTATGGGGATATTATTGTTTTAAATAAAACCGATTTAGTCGATGAAGCCGAGGTAGATTTATTGGAAGTCAGAATTCGGGATATGAAAAAAGATGCCCGAATTTTACGCACCACTAACTCTCAAGTTTCCTTACCTTTAATTCTGAGTGTTGGATTATTCCAATCCGATCAATATTTTGATGATCAATCCCATGAACATGACCATCATGAGCACAAACATGATCACGACCATGACCATGATGATCATGTCTGTGATCCAGATTGTGAGCACGATCATGATCATGATCATCACCACCATTCTAATCACTTAGAAAATGATGGTTTTACCTCCCTTTCTTTCCAAAGTGATCAACCCCTTTCTTTAAGAAAATTTCAATACTTTTTGGATAACCAACTTCCCGCAAGTGTGTTTCGAGCCAAAGGAATTTTATGGTTTGATGAAAGTCCCAAACGTCATATTTTTCATCTGAGTGGAAAACGGTTTTCAATTGATGATGATGAGTGGAAAACCGAACCCAAAACCCAGTTAGTTTTAATTGGTCAGGAATTAGATCATGAAATTCTACGATCTCAACTCAATCATTGTTTATGTCTTCCCTCTACCAGTCGTGGAAAAGGATTTGGGAAATAAAATATTAGTTAATAGGTGAACAATAGTAATGGTGCGTGTACTGATAATACGCACCCTACTATTAACTGATGACTAATAACTGATTACTGATTACTGATATGCGGGTAATTGTTCAACGAGTTAATGCGTCTCAAGTTACTGTCGGAGGTGAAATCATCGGTCAAATTGGGAGAGGACTCAACCTATTAGTAGGAATTGCTCAAACAGATACCGAAATAGAAATTAATTGGATGGTGCGAAAATGCTTAGAATTAAGATTATTTTCCGATCCCCAAACCAACACTGGAAAATGGGAAAAATCCATTCAAGAAATTCAAGGTGAATTATTAGTGGTAAGTCAATTTACTCTCTATGGGGACTGTCGCAAGGGTCGGCGTCCGTCCTTTGATCGTTCAGCACCTCCAGCAACGGCTGAAAAGCTTTATCAACAGTTTGTTGAACAATTGCGTTTGAGTGGTTTAAAAGTAGAAACAGGGAAATTTGGCGCCATGATGCAAGTTTCAATCGAAAATGATGGCCCGGTTACGTTAATCTTAGAAAAAGAAGCAAACTCTTAATTATTTCTATTATAAAATATTTAGAAAAATGACTATTTCGATTGATTTTGGAACCAGTAATACAGTGATTTCCCGTTGGAATTCGGCGACACAAAAACCCGAAACCTTAAAACTGCCTAATTTATCTCAAATTTCCAGCCAAAATCCTCCCCTAATTCCGAGTTTAGTTTATTTAAAAGATGCGAGTCAACCGGATATTTTATTGGGTCAACAAGTACGAGATGGAGGATATGATATTAGTAATAATCCTCGTTTTTTCAAGAATTTTAAACGGGGAATTGGGAGTAATATTCAGGGATTTTTACCCGAAATTGATGGTCAAATTATTAGCTTTGAACGAGTGGGAGAATTGTTTTTAAGAGGAATTGTGAATGCTATTCGTCAAATACCTATGGAGGTTGATTCTTTGGTATTTACCGTTCCAGTTGACAGCTTTGAATCCTATCGTTATTGGCTTGGAAAAGTATCTGAATCTCTTGATGTAGAACAGGTAAAACTGTTAGATGAACCCACGGCGGCTGCTTTAGGTTATGGATTAGCAGATCAAGAGCTTTTGCTGGTAATTGATTTAGGTGGAGGAACGTTAGATCTCTCCCTAGTTCGTTTAGAAGCAAATAACAATAAAAAACCGTTAGGTTTTATTTTAAAATGGGGGCAAAAATCCTTTACAGAATCATCAGGACAACGGGTACAAACTGCTAGAGTTTTAGCGAAAGCGGGGCAAAATTTAGGGGGTTCTGATATTGATAATTGGTTATTAGATTACTTTACTAAAACCCAAGGTTTACCCAAAAATAGCCTAACTAATCGTTTAGCTGAACGTTTAAAAATTCAATTATCTTTACAAACTCAAGCGACAGAAGTTTATTTTGATGACCAAACCTTAGATAGTTATGAATTAACCTTAACGCGGAACCAGTTTGAAACTATTCTTACTAATGCTAGTTTTTTTGAAACCTTAGATGATTCTATTGGTAAAGTTTTCCAACAAGCTCGCCGTCAAGGAATTGAAGTTTCTGATATCAATGCTGTTTTATTAGTGGGAGGAAGTGCTCAAATTCCATCGGTACAAACTTGGATTCAGCAATATTTTGAGAATGATAAAATTCGCCGTAAAAAACCTTTTGAGGCGATTTCCCATGGTGCTTTACAACTAAATCAAGGGACAAAAATAGAAGATTTTTTATATCATAGTTATGGGGTTCGCTATTGGAATCGTCGGGATAATTGCCATAGTTGGCATTCAATTATAAGATCAGGTCAACCCTATCCGATGACGACACCCATAGAATTAATGTTGGGTGCATCTTTGGAAAATCAACCCAGTATTGAATTGATTTTAGGAGAATTGGGGGATAAAACCGGAGGAACAGAGGTTTATTTTGATGGCGATCGTTTGGTCACTCGTCGTTTAGATCAAAGCCAAATTGTTCAATCTTTAAATGATACCCCAGGCGGTCGCACCATTGCTCAATTAGCCCCTCTAGGAAACCCAGGAAGTGATCGGATTAAAGTCTTATTTCAAGTAGATGAAAAACGATTTTTAAGAATTACGGTTGAAGACTTATTAACCGATAAACTGCTTTTAGAAAATCAAATTGTTGTCCAGTTAAGTTAGAGGGAAATACCAGATTTATGATGTTAAAAGTTTACCCTAATTGTGAGAGAGAAAACTATGCGATCGCGAGCTATTCGGGAAGGTTCTGTGGGTTTATTAATTTTGTTGGGATTGGGTTTACTCGGAGCCGTAGTTTTATGGCTGAAAAATATTAGTTTAGGAAGTCGTAGTTACACAATTATTGCAGAATTTTCTGATGCGTCTGCATTACAAATCGGAACAGTTGTCAGATATCGAGGGGTTAAAGTGGGTCGATTGGTTCAACTTAAAGCATCCTTAAATGCTGTTGATGCCATTTTAGAAATTACACCGAGTAGTTTTATTATTCCTCGCAATGTGATCATTCAATCTAACCAAATTGGTTTATTAAATGAAGGATATATTGATATTATTCCCAAGGAAAAATTTTCTCAAAACTTCGCAGATGCAGATCCGCTTAGTCCCGATTGTCCTGAAACTATTCTTTGTAATAATACTCGCATTCCTGGAGAGCTAGGAATTGATATTATGAAACTAATTGGCAGTTTATATCAATTTGCAGAAATCTATGGAAATCCAGAGTTATTTGCTAACCTAAATGCCGCCGCCAAAACCAGTTCTAGTGCCGCACAAGAAGCCATCAATTTAAGTGGGAAAATATCGGATTTTTTAGCCACTACTGAGTCAGAAATTAGGCAATTAAATGGGTCTGTAGATACTGGAATCATTGGTTTAAATCAATCAGTTAGTCAAGGAGTTAATGCTTTGACTTCAGAAATAACCAATCTTTCAACTGGTGTTCAAAGAGATACAGAAGAAGTCACTAAAGCTACTGTTAATTCTGCCAATTCTATCAGTCAGGCGGCGAATCAAGTTAGCGCTCTTAGTAATCAATTTAGTGGATTATTAGCGAATAATCGATCTAGTTTAATTTCTACTTTAGAAAATATTAATCAAACCACCAAGGAACTCAGTGTTTTAGTCGGAAGTCTAACCCCGATCATGACTCAATTAGAACAGGCTAATATTATTAAAAATTTGGAAGCCGCCTCAGCTAATGCAGAAGCCACATCAGCTAACCTCAGAGATTTATCAAAGGGAGTCAGTGACCCTGAAAATTTAATCCTCATTCAACAAACTTTAAATTCAACCAGAAATACACTACAAACTATTCAAAAAATTAGTGAAGATGTTAACCAAGTAACCGGGGATGAACAATTACAAAATAACCTGAAAAACTTAATTAATGGTTTGGGGAGATTATTTAACTCAACTCAAAGTTTAGAAAGACAAAAATCAATGTCGGAAAAATTAGAACCTCTCGCAGAAGCCGTTAAAAAAACTCAGGTTACACTCTCAACTATTAATCAATCTTCAACCCTAAAACAGCCTGGTTTTGAAGCGAATGAAAGGGTAAATCAACTGATGAATTCTGCTACAGATTATTCTATTGATCAAAATCAAAAATTTGTTTTTCCACCCCAATTTAATCAAGAATAGGAAATAGCTTAACTTAAGGAAAACATTTTATTATCTAGTGTTTTAAGCGGTTCAACTTTTATATCTTCGATTTGTGGAAAAACATCAATAAATCTTTCTCTAATTTGATCAAAAATATCTAGCTGATTTTCATAAGTCAGATATAGTTTAGTTCTAATATCTTCCTCACTATTGACTATACTCTCTAAAGTTTTGTATTTACCTTTCAGAGAGTATAAAGGTTTTTCATGTATTCTAAGGCGAAGACCAGGGTTCCTTTTACAGTAGAAAATATGATTTTCCATTCCAACCCATTTATAGCTTGTCCATTTGCAATACGTCTTAAATCAATAATTGCACGCAAGATTTGGGTTTTTCCTGCACCTGATACGCCTACAAAAAGGGTTAAATTTGAGGAAAATTTGATTTCATCAAAATCCCAACCCAAAAAATTATTTTTTAGTCGAAGTGAAATAATCTTCATAACTTAAAAGTTTGTTATTTTTCAAAGTACCCAACCTATGTGCATTGTTGCAAGTAATATTGGCGATCATCTATGCAGAAACTATTATACAAACAAAAACACCCTTCCGATTTATCACTGGAAGGGGGTTTTTGATTATTAACCTGGCACCGAGCTATTTTCCCAGGAGGCTACCCTCCAAGTATCTTCGCCGTATCAGCGTTTCACTTCCGAGTTCGAGATGGATCGGAGTGGTTCCACTGAGCCATAGGCACCAGGAAAGCTCTACAAACTTTTACCTGGGTTTGAGGTTTGCAGCCGTTTGTGTTTTGCTTGCCTCTCACAACTTACTAATCTACTCGCTTTTTCTGGGAATGTCAACCCCTTTTTAAAACTTTTTTTTGATATCGCTAAAACCTATACTGTTCAGCGTTTCTAGGATTAGGGGGCAGCCCTCAACCCCAAATATGGCAGAATAGAAAAGATTGTCTAAAATTGCCCAACTTGTCGAAACATGACTGCAACGACCCCAACCCAAGCCACGAAATACGAACCCTTTAGTACCGAGGCCAAATGGCAACAGTATTGGGAAGCTCATCAGGTGTTTAAAGCTGACCCCAACCAACCCGGAGAACCCTATTGTATTATGATTCCCCCCCCCAACGTGACGGGAAATCTCCATATCGGTCATGCTGTTAATAATTCCCTAATTGATGCTCTGATTCGGTATCATCGGATGAAGGGTTATAACGCGCTGTATTTGCCGGGGATGGATCACGCCAGTATTGCAGTCCAAACGATTTTAGAACGACAACTGAAAGCAGAAGGGAAAACTCGCGACGATTTAGGGCGAGAAAAATTTTTACAACGAGCTTGGGAATGGAAACAAGAATCTGGCGGAACAATTGTTAATCAGTTGCGACGTTTGGGGGTTTCTTGTGACTGGACACGGGAACGATTTACCCTAGATGAAGGGTTATCAAAAGCGGTATTAGAAGCCTTTATTAGATTATATGAAGATGGGTTAATTTATCGGGGAAAATATTTAGTTAATTGGTGTCCGGCTAGTCAATCGGCGGTATCGGATTTAGAAGTAGAAAATAAAGAAGTTGATGGGAATTTGTGGCATTTTCGTTATCCTTTAAGCGATGGTAGTGGTTATGTGGAAGTGGCAACCACCCGACCGGAAACGATGTTGGGGGATACGGCGGTAGCGGTGAATCCTAATGATATTCGCTATAAAGATTTAATTGGGAAAACAGTAATTTTACCGATTATTAAACGGGAAATTCCGATTATTGGGGATGATTTTGTTGACCCGAATTTTGGTACGGGTTGTGTTAAGGTAACTCCGGCCCATGATCCGAATGATTTTCAAATGGGTCAACGGCATCAACTGCCGATGATTAATATTATGAATCAGGATGGTTCGTTAAATGAAAACGCGGGGCCATTTGCCGGACAGGATAGATTTGTCGCCCGAAAAAATCTGATTCAATTCCTGAAAGATAAGGGATTTTTAGTTAAAATTGAGGACTATAAACATACGGTTCCCTATAGCGATCGCGGTAAAGTTCCGGTAGAACCGCTATTATCAACTCAATGGTTTGTTAAAATTCGTCCCCTGGCAGATAAGGCGTTAAATTGTTTAGATCAACAGGATTCTCCTGTCTTTGTTCCTGACCGTTGGACTAAGGTTTATCGAGATTGGCTAGTTAAATTAGATGATTGGTGTATTTCTCGACAATTGTGGTGGGGGCATCAAATTCCGGCTTGGTATGCGGTTAGTGAAACGGGCGGTAAAATTAGCGATAATACGCCGTTTGTAGTAGCTAGAACGGAAACAGAAGCCCAGGAAAAAGCGATCGCCAAATTCGGAGAAACTGTTATTTTAGAACAAGATCCTGATGTTTTAGATACTTGGTTTTCCTCCGGTTTATGGCCGTTTTCTACCTTGGGATGGCCGGAAGAAACTTTAGATTTAAGCAAATATTATCCTACCAGTACCCTATCAACAGGTTTTGATATTATCTTTTTCTGGGTTGCCCGGATGACGATGATGGGAGCATATTTTACCGATAAAATGCCCTTCAAAACCGTATATATTCACGGGTTAATTCGGGATGAAAATGGCAAGAAAATGTCAAAATCCGCCGGAAACGGTATTGATCCGTTATTACTGATCGATAAATACGGAACCGATGCGGTGCGGTTTACCTTAATGAAAGAAGTCATCGGAGCAGGGCAGGATATTCGTTTAGAATATAACCGAGAAACCGACGAATCTGCATCTGTTGAAGCCTCTCGAAATTTTGCCAATAAACTCTGGAATGCGTCTCGGTTTGTGATGATGAATTTAGACGGAAAATCTCCCAAACAGTTAGGAGAACCAAATATTAATCAGTTAGAACTGAGTGATAAATGGATTCTATCTCGCTTTAACCAAACCGTAAAACAAACCCATGAGGATATGGATAATTACGGTATTGGTGAAGCGGCTAAAGGCATTTATGAGTTTATTTGGGGAGATTTTTGTGATTGGTATATTGAATTAGCTAAACCCCGTTTACAAGGAGAAAATAACGCCTCTCGTCAGGTTTCCCAACAAACTTTAGCTTATGTTTTAGAAGGGATTTTAAAACTTCTCCACCCGTTTATGCCCCATATTACCGAAGAAATTTGGCATAGTTTAACGCAAACGGGAGAAGAATCTTGTTTAGCGTTGCAACCCTATCCGGTGGTGGTAGAAGATAATGTATTAGACCTGGAAGTGCAACGGTTAGGAAAGTTTGTTAATGATCCTGATTCAATTTTAGGTCAATCCATCACAATTTTGTTTGAATTACCGGAGGTTTTAGGAGGTTTCTTTAAACAATATCAAAAACCTCTAATTCTGACGGGTCTATTTTTCGTTGCTTTTTTAACGGTTAAATGTTTTGTGGCGGCGTTAAATGCCCTTAACGAGTTACCCTTAGTCTCTACCATTTTTGAACTAATTGGGATGGGATATTCGGGTTGGTTTGTGTATCGATATTTGCTAAAAGCGTCCCAACGGGAGGAACTTGGGAAGATTTTAGAGGAGTTGAAAACGGAATTTATCGGGAGTGCAAAAGCCGATAATAACCTTGAAATTCCTAACATTTATTCCGAAATTTATCAAGAGCAATCTAGTGAAATTATCAGCATTATTGATCCGAAACTAGAGGTGGATTTTGAGTTAATTATTGGGGCAATTCGTACCGTCCGAAATTTACGCGCGGAGGCGGATATTAAACCCAAGGTTAAGGTTAACGCTATTCTGCAAAGCGAAAGCACCAAGGAACAAAAAATTTTGAAACAAGGACAAACCTATATTCAAGAGTTAGGAAAAGTTGAAGCGTTAACTATTACAGAAAAGTTAACTGGAAATGAAGGACAAAGTATTGCGGGAGTCGTGGGAACTGTACAGGTATTAATGCCTTTAGCCGGGGTGGTTGATTTAGCTGCATTTCAAACGAAATTACAGAAAAAATTAGCAAAAGTTGAAAAAGAAATTCAAGGGTTACAACGTAATTTGAATAACTCTAATTTTGTTAACCGTGCCGAACCGGAAGTTGTAGAAAATACCCGCAATAGTTTAGCTGAAGCGCAAAAACAAGCGGAAATTCTCCAACAACGGTTAAGTCAATTTAACTAACTTTTTAACCCCCCTAACCCCCCTTAGAAAAGGGGGAATCGAGGGCTGTTTCCTCCCCCCCTAGCTCCCCATGCACGAGGGGTTTGGGGGTCTGTTCCCTGTTCTAAGAGTGCGTAGAGCTATAGACTGAATGAATCAAGATTTAGGTTTATTTTTGTTGGGAATTGCTGTTTTAACTCTGTATTTAATCCTATCTGCATTAACAGAAATGGGAACAAAACTTCCCTGGAAAAAGTAGAGCTATTTTCCTAGTTTATGGGATTATAGCAACGGCCAAGGCAGTTAGGACACCAGACCGATATTGGAACTCAGACAGTGAAGTATTTCCCTCCTGTTCCCTCCCCCCCAATCCCCCCGTGCACGGGCGGGGGCTGTTCCGGTGTTCCCTGCTATAACAAGGCTTTTTGAACAGCTTTAATCACCTCTTGAGCTTTAAATGGTTTAATTAAATATCCAGAAGGATTAGTTTCTTGGCTGCGTTCAATCATTGAATTATCAGAATAAGCCGTAATATAAATAATCGGAATTTGATGATGTTCTCGAATGCGTTTAGCTGTTTCAATACCATCTAATTCCCCGCGTAAATGAATATCCATTAAAATTAAATCCGGGGGATTTTTCGCAACCTGTTCTAAGGCTTTTTCTCCAGAATTAATCCGAGAAATAACTGTATACCCTTGTTTTTTCAAACTTCTGGCGATACTTTCAGCGGCAATTAACTCATCTTCTACAATTAAAATAGTAGCTGTCATTTGGTTAAAACCCTCTGATTGTTAAAATTATGGCTGGGAACACCGGAACAGGAAAAACAAGATTTCACCATCTAGGTTTCAGAATCTGTTTATGTCCTAACTGTTTTGAAGACTGCCATATATTCATAAATTAATTATAGCTTTGTTCTTGAAAAGTGAGGGTAAAACTTGTACCATTGCTACAATCAACTTCCATGGATGCCTCTAATTGATCTGCTAAAATACTGACTAATCTTAATCCCAAAGAGGGACTATCTTGCCAATCAAAATTCTTGGGAATGCCTATACCATTATCACTGATTTTCAGAAAAATTTGTTTTTGTTTTTCAAGTTTTAACTCGATTTTAATGGCTCCATATTGAGAATTTGGAAAAGCATATTTAAAAGAATTTGTGACTAACTCATTAATTAAAAGTCCACAGGGAATCGCACTTTCTAAACTTAATGTGACGGGTTGAACATCGAGAATGATTTCAACCTGACAGTGTTTTGTTTGATAGGATAACGATAATTTTTCTACAAGATTTTGAATATAATTGGCAAAATTCACCTGTGATAAATCATTTGATTGATAAAGCTGTTCGTGAATTAGTGCCATTGTTTGAATTCGATTTTGACTTTCGGCAAATAAATTGCGTTGTTCCTCCTGTTCCAAGGTATCTGCTTGTAAATCTAATAAATTAGAAATTACATAGAGATTATTTTTAACTCGATGGTGAATTTCTCGCAATAAAACTTCTTTTTCTAGGAGTGAGGCTTTAATTTTTTCTTCCGCTTTTAAGCGCTCCGTAACATCTCGACAGACACAAATTAATAAATCATCATCGGTTAAAGTTAGTGAGACTTCTTCTGTAAAAATACTGCCATCTTTGCGTTGAGCAGTGGCTTTTCCTTGCCAATGACGTTGTTCGGATAAAATCGGAAAAGTATGCTGTTGAAAATAGTCTAGTTGTTCGGGTTTATACAGTGCCGTCCAACTTTTTCCTAATAATTCTTCAGGATAAGTATAACCAAAGAGTTCAAGATGAGCTTGATTCAAATAAATGTATTGTCCATCTTTTAAAATAGCAATGCCATCAATGGCGGCTTCAATGGCGGCTAACTGTTGTTTTAAGACTTCTTGAGCTTTTTGAAGTTCTGTAATATCCGTATGGGCTCCCACCATGCGGATGACATTTCCCTGGTCATCTTTAAGATGAATTGCTCTGGATAAAATATAGACGGTGGAGCCATTTTTATGATGAAAACGTTGAACCGCTTGAAACCGATCAATTCGACCTTGGTTATAGTTTTCAATTAATTTTATCGCCTCAATTTTATCCTCGGCAAAAATGACTTGCTCCCAGGAGGATAATTGATTCGGTAATTCGTCATTATTATAGCCTATCATCTCTTTCCAACGGGGCGATAAATAAAAATTACCTGTGACAAAATCCCAATCCCAAAATCCATCTTGGGCGGCTTGAATGGCTAAATGAAACCGTTCTTGAGCGACTTTTATTTCGGCTTCTGTGCGTTTGTGTTCTCTTAAATCTTGAGCAATACCTAAAAATCCGCTAATATTTCCCATTTGATCTCGTAAGCTAGAAATAGACAGTAAGACTGGAAAATGTGTGCCGTCTTTATGAACATAAATCCATTCTCGTTCTTCTTTTTGTCCGAGACGAGATTTAGCAACAAATACTTCAAATCCGGGTTCAATTTCTGTTCCTAGTTCTAAGGATAAACTATAGGAACGTTCTATAATTTCTTGAGAATTGTGAATGATAGCTGGAGTTTTTTTACCGATAACTTCTTCAGCTTGATAACCGAGTAAATTTTCTGCCTCCCGGTTCCAAACTTGAATAATGCCATTCATATCTGTAGAAATAATCGCGTAATTTGCCCCATCTAAAATCGCTTGTTGAAACTGATTTAATTCTAAAAGTTTAGCTTCTGCTAATTTGCGCTCTGTAATATCTAACATAATTGATAAATATTGGAACGGTTTATCCTCCTGATTGACAAAGGGAACAATCGTACTATCTACCCAATAATAGTCTCCATTTTTAGCTTGATTTCTGATTTCTCCCTGCCAAACTTTGCCTTGAGAAATGGTTAACCAAAGTTGTTGAAATAAACTCGAAGGATGATAGCCAGAATTAATTAAATTATGGGTTTTGCCTAAAGATTCTTCAGGAGAATATTGAAAGAGTTGACAGAATTTATCATTAACATAAGTGATCAACCCGTTAGCATCTGTAATTACGACGATTGCCATTTCATCGAGGGCTAATTTATGATAAGTTAATTCTTTGAGAGCTTTTTGTAGCTGTTCTTCTGCCTGTTTTTTAGCGGTGACATCGTGGAAAAATGATTGAATAACCGTTGGTTTACCATCCTTAATTTGACAGTTAGCACTGCCTTCTAAAATCACAATTTCTCCGGTTTTTGTTAAAAATCTTGTTTCAATTAAATTCTGTTTGGTAATAGTTCCATTTTTTAACTGTTCAAAAATTTGACGCCATTTAGGAGTCTGGTTAAAATCAATTATATCAAAAACTGATAAATTTTTAATATCTTCATCGCTATATTTTAAGGTTTCTTTCCAAGCTCGATTTACATAAATAAAATGTCCATCTTCAGAGGAAATTAGTTGAATTAAATCACTGGCATTTTCAAATAAATCCTGCAACTGTTCTTGACTTGCTTGTAAATCTATTAATAATTGAGCTTGAGCAAGCGCAATTCCCACTTGATCGGAAATTTGCTGCATGATCTCAATTTCAAACTCTGTCCATTTATGGGGTGCAAAGCATTGATGCGCTAACATTAATCCCCAGAGTTGCTGATTTTGAAAAATCGGAATAATTAATTTTGATTTCACCTGTAACTGCTGCATTAATGCTCTCATACACAAACTTTCAGGTCTGTCCGATGGATAAGCTGCTTCGATATTATCAATCACTTTCACTTTTCTTTGTTCATAAAAGCGTTCACACTCACTTGAAAAAGTTTCGTCGGTAAAATATTGATCAAGTATTGATAAGTCAGGAAAAATAACTGATTCTGTAATTGTTTTTCCCGATCCGTTGGGGAAAATTCGATAGATTAATACGCGATCGCAATCTAAAATCTGGCGAATTTCTGTCACGGCGGCTTGCAAAATATCTCCTAGTTGCAAAGATTGACGAATATTGAGGGTAATATCAGCCAATAACTCTAATTTCTGATTTTGATCATGTAATTTTTTTTCTGTTCGTCTATATAATATTTTTTCTAATTTGACTTGCTGATGCAGTTTTTCTTCTAACTGTTTTTGGGGAGTAATATCCCTAGAAATTCCCAAAAAAGATATTAAAATGCCATCGGGTGTATATTCAGGAACCAGTCGAGTTTCATACCAGTTTGAACTTGACATTGTGGGAAAGGGATATTCAATCAGTTGCTCTTTCTCTGTTTCTATTCCCTTTTGAAACACGGTTTTCCAAAGATTGACTAGCTCTTGATCATATCCTACATCCTCTAAAGATTTACCGATTAAATCTTGAGGGGGAACTTGGATAAATTTTTGAATTGCAGTATTAACATAGAGATACCGATAATCTAAATCAATTCTAAATATAATATCAGGATTGGTTTCAACAATAACTTGAAACTCTTTTTCTCGATAATACAATTTTTCATTGCTTTCTTGGACTTGTTTTTCCAAGTTAAGGTTACGGTCTTCTAGCAGTTCAATTATTTCATCTTGTAAGTATTTAACTTGTTTATGTAAGACTTCAATAACATTATAAACTTCTAAGGGCTGTAACACTTGTAAAATATTAGTTCGGGTCACCAGTCCCACTAATTCCCCCTGATTTCCAGTCACAATTAAGCGACCAATGTGATGGGATTCTATTGTTTCATAGGCAATATTCAAAGTATCTTCACCACGCAATGTTAACAGGGGTGAACTCATAACCTTTGCCGATGGAGTATAATTAAAATCGAGTTTTAACGTTTTAAACTGGACTAAATCTCGTTCTGTGATGATTCCAAGCGGAATGGGTTGTGGGGTTTCCTCAACAATCACTACACAACTAATATGATGCTTTGACATCAGTTGTGCTATATTTAATAAAGGAGTTTGAGGAGTCGCACAAATCACCTGGAGATTCATCACTTCAAAAACTTTTCTGAACCGCAACAAATTTGCTGGTTCTATAGAACTTATAATCGTATCATAGGTGATTAATCCCACCAGTTTATCTTGATTAACTACCGGGATATGACGAATGGAATTCCGGTGAAACTGCTCGATGACAGAGAAAATATCCTGCGGTTCTAAATATTGAAGCGTCACAACAGGTTGACTCATTACCTCTGCGACCTTAACCCCGGTTGTGTTTTTTCCTGTGGCGATCCAGTGAATTATATTTCGTTCTGTAACAATACCAATGGGTCTATTATTACTATTATTATCCACAATAATTACACAACTTCCCCGTCCTTCTGTTTTGGCATTTTCTAGGAGGTTAAATTCCGGTGAGGTAGGATAACAAATGCTTCTGGTGTGAGTAATTAATTCGATCACCTGATCTAACGGGGTATCGGGTGTTACTGTTATCGGATCGGGGATCACCGCAGTTTCTAAGTTTTCTGACCAAATCATAAATTCACCGCTATAAGTACCTAAACAAAATTAATTACACATCCTCCACCCTGTTCCTTCCCCTCCTATCCCCCCACGGGGGGTTTGGGGGGCTGTTCCCTCTCTCAACTAGGTAATTTATTTTGTGTAACTACTTAATTGTGTACAAGACTTTAAAAAACGGGTAGGAATATCAATTCTATTTCCCCAATGGAGATGTAAATAAGACCCATGAACATTAGAACAATTTCCCCAACCTTCTAATACGGGGGCAGTGGTTTGCGAGGACATAAAACGCTGCATTTCATATAAAGGATCAGACGGATTTTCTATCAGTTCAGACCGATGAAACTCATGTCCGGTGATGATTTCTCCCTCTAATAATAAAGGAGTATTTTTTAAAACCTTTGCTTGATAATACCCTAATTTTAAGCGTTTTCCCATAACCGCAGTGGTCGGTAAGATTCCCACCATTGACCAAGCATTATTTTCAAAGTCAATAATCTTTTCACACAAATACATTAACCCCCCACATTCTGCATAAGTCGGTATCCCTGATAAAATAGCCGTTTTAACTGCGTTTAAAATTAACTGATTTTGACTTAATTCTTGAGCAAATACTTCGGGAAAACCTCCGCCAAAATATAATCCTTTAATATCGGTCGGAAGTTGCTCATCCTTTAAAGGACTCCATTCGATTAATTCTGCACCCAACTGTTGTAAAATCTCTAAATTATCGGCATAATAAAAATTAAATGCCGCATCTTTGGCGATCGCAATTCTAATCGGTTGATAGTTATGTTCAAACCGTAAGGTAGGGATAGAATTTTCCCGCTTAACTGAATTACTCAGATCAGAAATTAGAGTATTTTTTAATAAGGGTAATAATTTTTCCCAATCAAACCAAGTTTGGGCTAATTCAGCTAACTCTTGAATGAATAAATCCATCTGCGGCAGTTCATTCGTGGGAATTAACCCCAAATGGCGATCGGGAATCACAATATTTTCCTGTCTTTTAATTATTCCAATAATCGGAATATTCACAGGTTCTAAGAAGGCTTTTAATAGTTCTAAATGGCGATCACTTCCCACTTTATTTAAAACTAAACCCTCCAATTTTATATCAGGATTAAAGTTTTTAAACCCTAGGGCGATCGCAGCAATAGAACCCGATAATCGACTACAATCTAAGACTAAAATTACAGGTAAATCAAGAATCAAAGCAATTTGAGCCGTGGAAGCAATCGGAACTTTTTCCCCATTAGGAATCCCATCAAACAGACCCATAACTCCTTCAATTAAACCATAATCACAGGTCTGAATATGTTGATTATAACAGGCTTTAATATAGGATTCTGAAGTTAAAATCGAATCTAAATTATAACAAGGTTTACCCGTAACATAGTGATGAAACATGGGATCAATATAATCGGGGCCAACCTTAAAAGATTGGATATTAGAATTGTGTTTTTTTAAATAGGATAAAATAGCTAGTGTAATAGTTGTTTTACCAACTCCACTCCTTTCTCCAGCAACAATCAGCGTCATAATCTAACAATTTGAGTTAATAAGGTCATAGAAACAGGGTTTTGGGGCGAGTCTGATTTTTACCCCTAAAGCTGATTATAAAAATCGCCAAAGATAAGCGAAAAAGATCGCCGTAATTGCCCCAATTAATGTATTAATAAAATTCACAATTTCATTAGTTAACCATGTCCATTTTGTCTGTAAGGTTGCCCCAATCACACTTTCCAAATTAGTAGCAATAAACGCCGCTATCACACTCCAAATAATCCCCCAACTATCAATTAAACCCGCACTCCAAGCTAACACAGAAACCACAATAGAAGCCACCACCCCGGCTAAAGTCCCCTCCAAACTCACAGCCCCTTCCGTACCTTTAGGCACAGGTTTTAATGTAGTAATTAAAAAAGTCTGTTTCCCGTAGGCTTTGCCAATTTCACTACCACAGGTGTCGGATAATTTTGTACTAAAACTGGCAACATATCCTAATAATAATAACGGAATCCAAGATTGTATTCCAACTGTATCAGGAAAAAATAATTGTAGGGAAAATACCCCTAACCCACATAACATTCCCGTTAACGCCGAACCCCAGACATTTTCGGGCCCCCGGGCTCCCCCGCGTTTTTCCGCAATTCCAGAGGCTTCCTTTTCGGCTTTACCAATTCTGGTAACACCCGAACCCACCAAAAAATAGAATACCACAATCAGATAACCTCGCCAACCCAAACATCCCCAAATCAGCACTCCCAATATCCAAGCATGAATCCATCCGGCGGGGGTTAATAACTTTTTGGCGGCAATCACCCCTAAACTAATTAAAACTGTATTTAAAGCGATCGCAAATAACCAAGGATTAAGCGACACTAATTCATAAATCATAAATTTGATCTCAAAACCATGAATAAAACATTATTCCATCTTGCCTTTCCCGTGAACAATATCGAACAAACTAAAGCCTTTTATGGGGAGGGTTTAGGGTGCGAAATCGGTCGAGAAACCCGCAATTCCATCATTATGAACCTCTACGGCCATCAAATTGTCGCCCATGTCGGTCAAGAACCCCTAACACCCCAAAATGGGATTTATCCCCGACACTTTGGGTTAATCTTTACTTCCGAGACAGACTGGGAAACTCTCTTAGACCGTGCCCAAAAAAAACACCTGAAATTTTACCAAGAGCCCAAACGCCGTTTTCCGAGTTTACCTACAGAACACCGCACTTTTTTCCTAGAAGATCCTTTTTATAATCTCTTGGAATTCAAATATTACTGTCATCCCGAAGCCGTATTTGGCTGTAACGAATACGCCCAGGTTGGCGACATTTAAAGGGTAGCGGGTGACACCGAACGGGTCAAGGTTTTTAGAGGTGAATTTAAGGCTTTCTCTACCATAGCTAAACTTTTGGGATCGTTTACCATCCAAGCATGGAGAAAAACATTAACCGTGAATTCTTCACCAATAGAGATATGAGAACTTTCAGCCGGGACAATCATCCCATCCAAAGGTGTCCAAATGGAGGTAAAATTGATCGAGTCTAGGACTTCTAAATCCCGATTTAAGTCTTCTAAAAACGGACTATGGGAACGCATTTGGGATGCAGCCAAGGTGGGGTAAAGATATCCCGTTAAGGTTCCGTTGTGGGGGGAGGAAATCGTGATCAGACGTTGAACTCGTTCAATTCCTCCCAAGCGTTGGACATAATAACGACTAACAATTCCTCCCATACTAAACCCGATTAAATCAATCGGTTGTTCCGGGGGGAAGGTTTGATTCACATAAGCTGTAATTTGTTGGGCTAAGGCTTCTAAGCCAAATCGACCATCATTAGGAATCAGATTCAGACTGTGAATATCCCATCCCCGTTTAGTTAGATGGGCTGTCATGGTTTTAAAAATTGCTTTGGTATCAAATATACCGTGAATCAATAAAACCGGATGGCGAGGGCTGCTGTTATCCATGGGATTTTAAATTGGATTAATATTGGTTCCAACTTAGACTATCACGGGAGATTCTGGATGCAACTAGGGGCCATTCCTGCAACTGGTCATTGATTAACTGCTCACTCCTATTCTGAGAAATTTGTAAATAAATGCAAACAGATGAGAGATTTTTTACCGAAACCTAGGAAAATCGGGAGTTTTGTTTAAACAAAATGTAACAATATGTAAATTTTTGTAGACAAATCTTTCATTTTTCCCTAGTCTGAATTCAGGGCTCAGGCTTGAAACTTCCTAAAAATACCCACGGAGTAAGTATAATGTTAAATAAATTTTTTGGTTCTAAGAAAAAAGATGGATATTATTTAGAGTTTGGCGATGCTCAAGATAAACAAGCATCTCCAGCCGAGTCTAAACCCGCACCTAAAGCAAAAGCAGCATCAGCAAAAGCAGCAAAAGATCAACCCGAAACTGTGGCTGTGGCTAAACCCCAAACCACAACCGTTGCTCCTCCTGCCCCTCAACCCCCCCCAGTTGAGGAACCCGCCCCCCTTAACCCCCAGGTAAAAACCCCTGCTGGTATGAACTTTTCTACGGAATATTTAACCTCCTCATCCCCTACCCCCCGTCGTCGGCCCGGGCCGAGTCTGGCGATGTTCACAGATATGGCAAATCAGATGAATCGCTCCTAATCTGCTGAAGTGTCAAAACCATCAACCTCTCTAGCTATCTGCATCAGGCTGGGGAGGTTAATAGTTTTTTGGGCTTTTGGTTTTTTTTTGATTGTTGATGGGTTGACCCCAAAAGTTGGCTTAGAAGGGCAAGGCTTTAAACCCAAATCTCTGGTAATATTTAAGATAGAATAGAATTGTGTGATCGATCAATTAATATGGGAACCCTGAGTGCCAAGGGTGCTAAATAATCTACTTAATTTTGATAGGCTAATCAACAATGCACCAAGTGCCTGCCGACTCATGACGGTGCTATCGTTGGTTGGTTGCTGTCATCAACTTGAGAATTTTCTAGGTGACTGAGATCCCTTCAGTCTCTTTTCTGCTCATGGCTAAAGCCATGCTCGTTTCTAAATTTCTATGAGGTTTCTATGACAAAAGACACCGATCTGATCAAAAGTCTTAGCCCCAGTGCCATGGATCAGATTCTGTTATATCTGGCTTTTAGCGCCATGCGAACCAGTGGACATCGACATGGGGCGTTCCTCGATGCGGCTGCCACGGCGGCGAAATGTGCCATTTACATGACCTATATGGAACAGGGAAAAAACCTGAGAATGACAGGACACCTGCACCATATTGAACCCAAGCGAGTCAAGGTGATTGTTGAAGAAGTTCAACAAGCATTAACCGAAGGCAAACTATTAAAAATGTTGGGGTCTCAAGAACCTCGATATTTGATTCAGTTTCCCTATGTTTGGTTAGAAAATTATCCTTGGCAACCGGGACGCTCTCGGATTTCAGGTAGTAGTTTAACTCAAGAAGAAAAGCGGGTGATTGAAACTAAACTCCCTAAATATTTACCCGATGCTCAATTAATTAATTCTTTTCAATTTATGGAATTAATTGATTTTTTACATACACGTTCTCAGGAAGATTTAGAACCGAATCGGAGAATGCCTTTGAGTGAAGCCTTAGCCGAACATATTAAGCGCCGTTTAACCTATTCTGAAACCGTAATCAAAATCGAATCCCCTTGGGGAATGCCGTTTTATGCCCTAAATCGAGCCACCTATTCCCCTGAAGATCAGGAGGAAAGAACTTTTATTATGGTGGAAGATACAGCCAGATATTTTAGATTAATGAAGGACTGGGCTGAACGTCAACCTAGGGTAATAAGGGTTTTAGAAGAATTAGATATACCCCCGGAACGAATTGATCGAGCCATTGAAGAATTAGATGAAATTATTCGGCAATGGGCGGATCGATATCATCAACAGGGAGGAGAAACCATGGTGGTACAAATGGTATTCGGGCCAAAGGAAGAAGAAGACTAATCCAAAAGGTTTAAGGTTGAAAGTGGTGGGGGAACTCCGTCACTCAAAAAAGCCTTTGGAAAAAAAGAAAAAGAAGCCTACGGTCTAACGTTACTCCGTTGACCGTCAGGTTCGTTCACTCTTGAATATTCAGGGTGATTTTAGCGGATTGTAGTTGTTGATTCAACCACTGATCAAATAATTCGTTTTGCAGCCGTTGTTTAACTTGAGGGTTGTCTAAGGAGGCTTCTAAAAACTCGTCTACTCGGAAAATACACCAACCGCCCTCGACTTCCATCGGGCCAACAATTTGTCCGGGTGGGGTTTGCTGTAAAATCACCTTGAGATTATCGGGAATGGTTGACCAACCCACAGCCCCCATCATGCCGCCAAAAGAGCGTTCATTGGTAATGGAATACTCTCGGGCTAATTCTTCAAATCGGCTTTCCTGTTCTTTTAAACGGGATACTAATGTTTCTGCAAGTTCATAGTCATTTAAGGAAATTCGTGATAAGACCACTGCATCTAAGGCGGGTTTTCGTTGCTGAAAATACTCCTCAAGTTGAGGTTGTACGATTGAAAGTTTGAGTTTTTCCCGTTTGAACCCAGAAACAATTTGTTCGTGAAAGGCTTCGTAGGTCATGCGGTTACTTTCCAACCACTGTTGAAAGGCTTGGGGGTCGCTGAGATTACGTTCTAATCTAAAATTCACTACGGATTGTTCAATACTAGCAGCAGGGATATCCAAATCCGTTCGAGATTGCAATTCCCGATCCAGAATATATTCTCGCAAAATATCAGTTACCATGGGCTGTAGTTTTCCAGCCGCTTGCAAGTATTTTAGGGCTTGACCTAAGATAATGGGTTCGTCGTTAACGGTTAAAAATGGATTAGCCACTGAAATTCACATCCTAAACGCGATTCTACTCACAAATATTGTACGGGTTTAGGCTCTCGGTGCTATCAGATTTACCGACAGTCCCCACTACTCCCCGTCTCAATATTCAGCCACGGCTTAGTCAATATGGCAATCCGTGTAGGATTTTTGATCAGATCCTACGATAAAATCTTACAATCTCCGTCTCGAAGGCAGCGATTGCTATAGTTGTTACGCAGATAGGCTATGTTAAGTACAATGAGGATTAAACCCAATAGAATGTCAATTAAGCCCTTAACTGCTTTTGATGAATCTCGGTAGTGGCTAATTGTCCATTTTCCGTCCTATTTGGAACCCCACAGTCCTAATTGTTTGGGAGATAGCTATGTCAGAACGCGATGATTTTCTTTACCCCCGTAGTCGTTACCAGGGAGAGTTTACGCCAGAAAAACTGATTTTCAATTCCAACTTGCAGGAATTTGCCCAGCGAGTTAACTATATTTGTGGATTGGAAACGAATGGGAAAGTAAGTTCAGAGGAAGCCTATCAACAAATCAAACAACTTTGGAAAAAATTACGTTCATCGAAAAAAAGTCTAGGAATTAGTAAACCTCCTGATGAGACTCCAGAAAATAGTTAATTAGCAACGCCATCAGAGAGTCTTGCAAGGAAGGTTAATTCTTTCAATAAAAATTTAATTTCAGGCAAACTTTACCAAATAGTTTATAGCAGGGAACACCGCAATGGGCTGCATCGTGAGCCCTTCGACTTCGCTTAAGCATCAACTTCAATCCATATAAGAAATCGGGTTTCTGCGACAATTTTTGCGGCTTACCCAAGATTAAATTAAGAAACCCGGTTTCTGTTCAGGGGAAAAACAAGATCCGCACCTGATTCAAACTATTATTACTTGGCTACAAAAGACTATTTTAGAAGATTAATAATCTCAACTATCCCTAAATTTAGGACATACTTCAAACGCTAATTGTGACCCAAAAAAACAAACATCAAACTCAGTAAAAAATTAGTCCGTCCTAAAATAATTGGAATATTATTTACCCTAGTCCAAGCAAAAGCCAACTGAACTGGCTCAAACTCCCCTACTGTTGCCAAAACTAATAACGCTTTTGCTTGAACACTTGCTAAATTACCCGCTAAAGCAATAGAAAATCTTTGTTCTTCCCAAATTGCTCCTAATTGTATTCCAATATTATAAGGCAACACATTAACACTAGCTCCTGTATCGAGCAAACCCATAACCTCAACCGAACGATTTTGATAAGTTAGTGTTAAAGGCAGATAGGGAACATCAGCTAAAACGCCAAACTCATCCCGTTTAGGTTGAAAAGGATATCGCCTAATATTAAACATTTTGAGTTTGCTTTTTTTCTGTTTCTAGTAACTGCATCAATTGTTCTGCTGCACCATTAGATGTATGCACTGCACCAATAATTTCTGCTGCTTCATTCCCTAATATAATTCCTTCTTCTTTTGCCAATTCAGCCGTTAAAAACTGCATCATTTGAAACTTATCCGCACGGGATAATTGCCGCAGTTGAGCTAATAATTCAGGATTTGACATAAAACAACCTTGAATTTACTTTTCCATCTTACCACTACTCCAAAGATTTTACCCAACCCTCGCGGAGCTGTTAGTCTAGGAAAATCAGTACGTCGCGCGGCAAACAGCAGACAAGCCCCTACATAAATGCAATCGGGGTTAAGGCATTGACTTATGGTTAAATCTAGGGGTATTATATTTTTAAATTCATTGACAACTTATTCCTTATTACTTAAATACTCCTGAGAATAAACCTCTGCCATTAACTTCGGCCAGATTAATACAAAAAATCCCATCCAGGCCAACAAAGGAATAGCGACTAAAATTGTAATCCACAGGGTTTTAAATAGAAACCAACTCCCTGAAATTAGGGTAATTCCAGTTAATAGAATTGACCAAGGTTGACACCACCAGGGTTTATAATTCCAGGGGTTAAAGGTTGGGGTTTCAATCGGTGTTTGATCGGTCATTGTATTTATTAACTCTATGATTAAGAAAATGATTACTGAATAATTTTAACTATTGTAGCAATAACTTCTACTAACTTTTGGGGTTTAATTTGACCCGCTTTATACAGTATAATTCCTTTATCAGCAGTAAACAAACGATTAGGTCTAATATTGCTATTTTGGTTGAGTCCTCCCTCACTAAAATCGCTATTTTCAAGGGTAATACCATAGCAATCACCGATAGTTTGGCTAGTAATCTGGCAAAGAATTAGATCATCTCCTGTTAAGGTTGCTATTACTAATGCAGGCCGTCGCTTGGCTTGTGTTAAATCAGAAAAGGGGAAAGGGACAATAACTACATCACCTTTTACAAATTTTTCCATGCTTCCTCCTCCGCCGGCTGTAACCAATCTTTTTGTAGGGAAGATTCACTCAGTATACTAATTTCTAACTGTTCTTGCTGATATTTGGTTTTAAGAAATTGCAGAAAATCCCAAACCTCTTGTAAGATGAAATCAGGACTATTTTCTACTTCTTTAATTAATAATTCTTTAGTGTTCATGTTTTTGACCTTGATTTTTTGGGTTTGAAAATTCAGAAAAACGGGATTATCTAAACAACAGAATTTTCCGGTAAAGCGGTTTGCATTTGGGCTAACCAACCTATTAAAGATTCTAACTGTTTATCCGCACTTAATACCGCTAATCCCCTCACCGTAACTTTACCTTTACTATACACAAACCGAGTATGTAAACTTTCTGATAAATTGGCTTTTAATAAATTCCATGCGGGTTCTTCCATGGGGGTTTCTAATAAAATATGTTGTTTTCCGTCGGGTTTAATCCGAGAAAAGCCTAATTTCTTAGCAATTTGTTTGAGTTCCATAATTCTAATTAATTGACGCGCCGGGGTAGGAACTGGGCCATAGCGATCGCACCAATCTTCTTCAATTCGAGATAATTCATCCCGACTTTTACAAGCAGCAACTGACCGATAAGCACTCATTTTTTGATCTAAATCCGGTATATAATCGGAAGGAATAAAAGCTGTTAAACTCAAGTCAATTTGAGTATCATCAACCTGGGGAATTTCTTGACCCCGGACTTCTTGAATTGCTTCTTGTAACATTTCACTATAAAGATCGAACCCTACCACATCCATTTGACCCGATTGTTCGGCCCCTAAAATGTCTCCCGCGCCCCGAATTTCTAAGTCTCGCATAGCTAATTGATAGCCCGATCCTAACTGGGCAAATTCTTGAATTGCTCTCAATCTTTTGCGAGCATCATCGGTTAAATTAACCCGTCCGTCGGCCGTTGTCGGATAGAATAACCAGGCGTGAGCTTGCACCCCAGAACGTCCAACCCGACCGCGTAATTGATATAATTGACCTAGGCCGAAACGGTGGGAATCTTCAACTAAAATCGTGTTAACTCTGGGAATATCTAACCCCGATTCAATAATGGTTGTACAGACTAAAACATCCGCATCCCCGGAACTAAATGTTAACATAATTGATTCTAATTCGGAGGCATCTATTTGTCCGTGGGCGATCGCTAATCTCACCCCAGGAATCATCTCTCGAATTTGGGCAGATTTTTCTTCAATTCCTTCAATTCTAGGCACAACATAAAACACCTGTCCCCCCCGATCTATTTCTTGACGAATTGCTGTTCTAACTATTTCTAAATTCAAAGGAGATAAATGGGTTTGAATTGGGCGACGGGAGGGAGGAGGAGTAGTAATTAAACTCATTTCTCGAATTCCAGATAATGCCATATATAAGGTACGAGGAATGGGAGTAGCGGTTAAAGTTAAGACATCAACATGGGTTTTTAATGTCTTAATTTTTTCCTTTTGATTCACTCCAAAACGTTGTTCTTCATCAACGACTAATAACCCTAAATCCTTAAAATGTACCCCTTTTCCCAGTAAGGATTGAGTGCCAACAATTATATCAATTTCTCCCGTTGCCAACCGTTTTAATATCTCTTGTTTTTCGGAATTGGTGCGAAAACGATTAATTAAAGCAACTTCTATGGGATAGGGAGAAAATCGTTCTTTTATGGTATGATAATGTTGTTGGGTTAAAATTGTAGTGGGGGCTAATAATGCCACCTGTTTTCCAGCAGTAACGGCTTTAAAAATAGCCCGAATTGCGACTTCTGTTTTGCCAAATCCTACATCTCCACAAACTAACCTATCCATGGGGCGATCGCTTTCCATATCCCGTTTCACGTCTTGGGTTGATTTAATTTGATCGGGGGTTGGTTGATAGGAAAAGGAGTCTTCTAGTTCCTGTTGCCAAGGCATATCAGGGGGGAACGCATAGCCAGTTTGTTGGGCGCGTTGGGCATATAATTTTAATAGATCTACGGCTAATTTCTTTAAGGTTTTTTTGACTTTTTCCTTGGTTTTTTCCCAAGCTTGTCCGCTAAGTTTATTCAGTTGGGGAACTTTGCCCCCGGTACTTCTAAATCTCGATAAACTGCCAACTTGATCGGCGGCAACTCTTAACGTACCATCGTCATATTGTAAGACCAAATATTCCCTAGTTTCGTTATTAATCACTAGACTTTCTAATTTAGTAAATCTCCCTACCCCATGTTGACGATGAACCACAAAATCTCCTGGTCGGAGTTTATTCAGTTCAACCTGTTTTGATGCCGCCCGTCGTCGTTTTCTAATATAACCATGGGTGGCTAGGGAATGCTGACCATAAAATTCTCGGTCAGTAATTAAAACTAACCGAAAAGTGGGTAAAATAAACCCTTCTAATTCGGCAAGTCCGGTATATTTTAAGGCGACGGGGGTATTTTTAATTAAGCTATCAATGGCGGGATAATCACGGGGGTTAGGAATGAATTTTGAGGGGCAATCATGTTCTGATAATAGGGCAACCGATCGACTAGGTTGGGCGGAAACAATAAATATAGAAAAATATCGTTGTCGCTCATAACGAATTAATTCCGCCAGTTTAGCAAATTGATGGGGAGTTGCCGGAACTGGACGAGAAGATAGGTTTAAACTGGGAACATTGGTAATATTAACTAGGCTGGGTTGATAATCCCCTATTTCAGATAAATAGAGTTTATCAAAGGATTCAATTTGTTGCAAAGATTCGGTAAATAAACGATGAATTTTAGGCGGTTTTTCGGGTAAGGCTTGCCATTGTTCTTCAATATGTTCTAACCAGCGATCGCTATGGGCACAACATTGATCAATTTCATCAATCACAATTAAAGTTGTATCGGTTAAATAGTCTAATAAACAAGCGGGTTGTTCAAAAGCTAAACCTAATAATGGATGATAGGATTTAGGGGATTTATAGTTATTATTATCGAGTTGAAATTCTGGTTTAGGGATGGGGGGAATAATTTGGGAAATTAAGGTTTCAGCCGAGGCTAAATTACCTTGAATAATTACATCAAAATTGGTCGGGGTGAGAATTAGATTTTCAATTTTATCTAAGGATCTTTGGGTGATGGGATCTAGTTCTCGAATTTGTTCTAACTCATCCCCAAACCATTCTAAACGCACAGGCCATTCCGAGGCCACCGGGAAAATATCCACAATATCCCCCCGCCGACTCCATTGGCCCTCGGTTTCCACCAAGGATACGCGCTCATAGCCTAACTTGGCGAATTGTTCATCAAGGGTTTTTCCGGCCGAGGTCATCCCCCGATACAGTTTTAAACAATAGGGTTGAAACGCCGAAACCGGGGGTAAATGGGGCTGTAAACTCCGTTCTGTGGCCACAATTGCCATCGGTACGGCCGAAGGTGTCTGCAACCGTCCCGCCAACTCCGCTAACACCTGCATTTGTCCCCAGGTCATCTCCTCGGAAGTCACCGACTCGTAGGGCGACGCTTCAGAAGTGGGGTAAAACTGAACTGTGGCCCATCCCATCGCCTCCAGTTGAGTCGCCCACCGTCCCGCTTCCTCTAGGGTCGCCGTCACCACAAATAAATTTAATCCCGACTCCTGAGCTAAAGTTGAAGCGACTAACCCCTTGGGAATGCGAGACAGACCATTGAGGTAGAGGGACTGGGATTTATTCAGTTTGGTCAGGAGTTCAGCCGTTAAGGGCGATCGCCCCAATGCACGCACGATGGAGGAAAATGTCATATTGGCAGGGAACGGGGAACAGGGAATGCAGTCGTTTTAATATTTTAAGCAATTCTTTGAAAATCCGATAGGATAATTAGATCTTGATAAGATCAGTTATTCTAATCTTTTATCTTCCTATTCTGACCTCAAAATGTCATCTGTATTCCAAGAAATTCTAATCGTTTTCCTTCTGATTGTCGCCAATGGCGTATTTGCGATGTCAGAAATTGCGATTCTTTCGGCGCGGAAAGTTCGTTTACAACAGTCAGCCAATCGAGGCAATAAAAAGGCAAAATTTGCTTTGGAATTAGCCAACTCTCCCAATAGTTTACTCTCAACGGTGCAAATTGGAATTACCCTGATTGGCATTTTAGCCGGGGCTTTTGGAGGATCGGCAATTTCAGCCCGATTAGCCATCCAACTAAACAAAATTCCGATTTTAGTTCCCCACAGCAATGCAATTAGTTTTACAATTGTTGTGATCATTATTACCTATTTATCATTAATAATCGGGGAATTAGTTCCTAAACGGTTAGCTCTGAATGCTCCTGAATCCATCGCAACTAGCGTTTCAATTCCCATGCGTTGGTTATCTAATTTTAGTTCCCCGATTGTACATTTATTGGGTATGTCTACGGAATTAATTTTAAAGCTTTTGGGTAGTAACACCTCGACGGAACCGGAAGTTACCGAGGAGGAAATTAAGATTATGATTGAGCAGGGAACCCGATCAGGAATTGTGGAGGAAGCGGAACAAAGTATTGTCGGACGAGTGTTTGAATTAGGCGATCGCCAAGTCAGAAGTTTAATGACGCCTCGCCCTGAGATTTTTTGGCTTGATATTGATGATTCTGCCGAAGAAAATCGTCAGAGTATTGCCCAAAATAGTTACACTCGCATTCTAGTTTGTCAGGAAGATTTAGATCATGTTTTAGGGTTTATTAAAGTCGCGGATTTATTAACTCAATCCCTATCCGGTCATCCCTTAGATTTAACTGCAAATTTACGCCGTCCCTTATTTGTTCCTGAAACCACTTCTGTTTTAAAAATTTTAGAATTATTTAAACAGGGAGAAACCCATTTTGCTGTAGTTGTTGATGAATATGGCGTAATTCAAGGATTAGTAACTTTAAATGATATTCTAATGGAATTAGTCGGCGATATGCCCTCCTGGGATAATCCCGAAGAACCCCAGAAAGTGCAACGGGAAGACGGATCTTGGTTATTAGATGGAATGTTGCCCGTTGAGGAATTTTTTGAGTTATTTGATTTAGAAGATTTATTAGAACAATCAGAAGGAAATTATCATACAGTTGGAGGATTTGTGATTACTCAGTTAGGGCGGATTCCGGCTGCTGCTGATTATTTTGAATGGCAAAATTTACGCATTGAAGTGATGGATATGGATGGCAACCGCGTTGATAAAGTATTAATTGTTCCTCCTTCTTTGAATAAAAATAATCAGCTTATTGAACCTTGAAAAAAATAAATTATTCTCTTAATTAAGCTAGAATTTAGTAAGTTTGCGATCGCTATAACCAGAAACAGGTTAGTGTTTAAAACTTCTTTGTGTCTTTGTGGTTAAATTAATCTTTTATGCTGTAGTTTTAGATTATTTATGATTAAAAAATCTCTATCCAAAATCTTGCTATTATTATTCTGTTGGACAATTGTACCATTATTCTTAGTAGAAATATTAATGATTGTCCTCGAACCCCAGTTATCCCAAGGACTCTATCAATATGATCCCGATTTAGGATTTAAAATTCGTCCCTACGCCAATGGAAATAATCAATTTGGGTTTAATGATCGAGATTATCCCCTACAAAAAGAACCGGGAAAATATCGAATTTTAATTCTGAGTGATTCCTTTAATTGGGCGGGGGGAAAAGAAGGAAACTATACCGCTTTATTAGAACAGAAATTTGCCCAATATTATCAAAATTCTCAAGTTGAAGTTATTAATGCTGGATACCCCGGAACTCACACCGGAGAACAATTAGCCCTGTTAAAAAAATATGCCCTAGAATATCATCCTGATTTGGTTATATTAGGTTTTTTTGTTGGCAATGATTTTATTGATGCTAAACCCAACCGAAAACGGATTATTGTGAATGATATTTATATTGATATTGATAAACGCAAGGAGTTAAAATTATTCGGTTATCCGATTATTAATCAATCTCGTTTGTTACTCTTTATCCAGCAAAAATACAAAGTATTTCAGGAAGCTGCAAAGGCAAAAAAACAATCGGTTTTACCGTCTTCTTCCCCTTATTCGTTACAACTCGTTGCTAATAATTCTCAAGCAGACAAATCCCCTGGTATTTTATCCCCAGAAACCTTTCTGGAGATAGAAAAAAGCCGCTTAGAATTTTGTAAACGTCAAGATTTGCAAAAAGGAGTTTGGAATGGTAATATTAATTATATTCTCCAAAGCATTGACGAAATGAATCGGCTGTTAAAACAACAAAATACCCAGTTTATTGTTGCGATATATCCCGATGAATTTCAAGTTAATCCTAACTTACTAAACCAAATCACCCAAAAATATGAACTGAATTTATCCAAATATGACCCAAACTGTATGCAAAATATTTTAATTCCCCATCTGCAATCACAAAAAATTACCTATATAGATTTCCGCCCTCGGTTTCAAGCTGAACAAAAACAACGTCCCTTATACTTGTTACAAGAACCTCACTGGAATTCAGCCGGAAATCAACTGGCTGCGGAAATATTATTTGAGAATTTAATTCCCAAAACCAATCAATTTTTTAAACTTTTTCCCCCTTCTTCCAATAAAATTTAAAATGCAAAAAACCCAACTAAAAGCTTTTACTCAAATTCTCGGACAAACTGCATTAATCGCTTTAATTACGTTTGTGATGTCCGAAATTACTCTAAGAATTTATAATAAAATTAATCCTAGTTTTGTTTTTTATGATTCTTCCTATAACCGTTTTCGGGGAAAAGCCAACGCCCCCGACTATGATTTTAAGTTAAATTCCCAAGGTTTTAAAGATTTAGAATTTACCGTAGAAAAACCTGCCCAAACCCACCGAATTTTAGGGATAGGAGATTCCTTTGCTTATGGTATTGTTCCCTATCAATATAATTATTTGACGCTTTTAGAAAAAAAATTAAATCAATCCGGTAAAAAAACTGAAGTGATTAATATGGGCATTCCCGGTATGGGGCCAAAGGATTATTTATATCTTTTAGTGAATGAAGGATTAAAATTAAATCCAGACCGAATTGTTTTATCCTTCTATATGGGCAATGATTTTTTAGATAATTCTATGACCGCCCACCTGAGAAAACAGGAAAATTCCTATGTTATTGCTCTAATTAAATCTTTAATTAAACTTCAAAGCCATTATCAAGGTACATTCATCAACCCGGTGCTTAAATATGACGATAACCAACCGAGTATTGATAGTGCTAAATATCTGCAAGATACGGTTAGCAAAAGTAATATGTTTGTGCGAAATCCCCCGGATGATATCTTTAAAGGTTTTTTAGAAGATGCGATGCAGGATTTAATTAAAATTAAACAAATTGCCGATTCTCAAAATATCCCCTTAACTATTGTAATTATCCCTGATGAAGTTCAAGTTAATTCACAACTTCAACAGCAAGTAAAAACAGCTTTTGATCCAAATGATCCGAATTTATTAGATTTTGAACTTCCTAACCGAATGTTAACAGAGCGCTTACGACAGGCCAATATTGACTATTTGGATTTATTACCGAGTTTTGTCGCCGCTTCTAAAACAACTCGCCTCTATAAACCCAATGATACCCACTGGAATATCGCCGGAAATAGTTTCGCTGCGGAATTAATTAGTAGACATTTAAAAGCTCTTGCTGATTAAATAGATTTCGCGGATAATGTAGTAGGCTCTTTAGGGCCTCCGTATTTTATTGTTTCAGTCCCCTTGTCTCCATGCACAAGTAAACGTTTCAATTCTTTACAAGAATCCTCCGTTATCCGGTTGTTAGACTGGTGAGGACTCGGATTAGGAAGTGCTAAAGCACAACAACGATGACTGAGTTTTAAAAAACGATACTTCTAATTTTTTCAGCTAAATTATCCGCCCGTTGAGGAATATAAAAATCATGATTTCGGAGAATTTCCCCGACACGGTTAAATGTCTCAATACATAAATTCAACCGTTGTTTATATTCTAAAAAGGTCATATTTTCGATATATTGAAACAACTCCCTAGGATGCTCAAAATCAGAATAGTCTAAAAAACTATTCCGGGGGAAATCCTGATAAATAGTTGCATCTTTTCCCCCATAATAAATCGGTAAACATCCGCCAATAATGGCATCCCAAATTTTTTCTGTACAATAATAGGGGGCAATAGTGTTCTCAAAACACAGATTAAAATGATAATCTTGGAGAATTTCAAACTTGCGAGTTGTCCAGTCTCCATCCCTAGAATTTTCTATAGTAATTCCGATTTCCCAACCATTTCCATAAATATCAACTTTCCCTAATTGATGACCTTCTAAAGCAATTTGATTCCGTAAATTATATAAATCAATACTTTTTCCCTCCCTGACTAAAGTTGTAAATCCAGCCACCGGATTTTTTGACATTAAAGCTGCAATTTTCCGATGTTTAGGTCGTCCAAAATCATCATCGGTGAAGAATTGTAAGGGTTGACTAAACACATTACCCCGCCAAATACAAAGATGATAATTATTAACAAAAACATCTCCGGTATAAATATTCATAATATTAATTTCGACTCCATCAATATTAACTTTAGACTCAAAATTAAGATCAAACCGGGGTTCTTCTGTATATAAAAGGTATTTTTTTTGCTGCTTATATTGACGAGCAAAACTTTCTAAAAGAACAATATATTGAGAAATAATGATATCCGCTTCCGTTTGATCTTCCGTCACCTCAATTCCTTGTTCTTGAAGTCGAGAAAAAACCTGTTTTTGATATCCAGAAGATAAACGATTAAGCATACTATATAACCCGGGGTCAGCTTGAAAAATCTTGATAATTTTCCGATCTGAATTATGACTGATCTCCGAGAAATTAATACTTTGCCATTGAATTAACATTTCTCGCAAATAGTTATGGGGAGGATAGAGAATAGCTCCTTCAAAAGTTAATAATTGATTATAATATTCTAAGGCTTGATAACCTTGACCTAATTTAATATAAGCATAGCCTAAATTTTGGTAACAATCAATTAAATCCGGTTTTAATTCCGTTGCTTTAAGGTAATTTGCGATCGCCTTTTCCCATTGACCATCTTGAAAATAACTATACCCTAAAGCATAGTAAGTCCCGAAATAGTCCGGCTGTAACTCTAAAGCCCTTAAATAATTATTAATCGCCGCTTCCCAGTTTTGCCCTTGATAATATTGCCGACCTAAATTAATATAATATTCAAGGGTAAGTTCCGATACCGATTCATGATTACTATTCATTAAATCAAACTAAAAATAAATAACTAAAAATTCTCTGATCCCGTTGTTGTGCTTTAGCACTTCCGAATCAGAGTGCTAAAGCACAACAACAAACCGTACACCTGAAATCAACAAAAAACAACCCCATATAGGGGTTGCTGATCACCTGAAATCTGGTTAATTTACAATTTAGTGCCACATTCAGGACAGAAATTATTACTGCCCACATTTTTCGCGCCACAATTGCTACAATAAACTAACTCAATGGTTTCTAAATTTGTCCGTTCGGGTAAACCAATCATTTGAGCATTGCTCTTACCTGGGGCGACCATGGGATAACAGTTTTCATCCCGTTTCACCTGCACATCCATTAATACCGGGCCCTCAAATGCCAACATTTCTGCGATCGCATCCTTTAAGTCCTCCCGGCGGGTGACTTGCATCCCCTTAACCCCGTAGGCTTGGGCTAACATCACAAAATCAGGCATTCCCGCCTGCATATTAGAAGAAGAATAGCGCTCGCCATAGAAGGTTTCTTGCCACTGACGCACCATACCTTGCCAACCATTATTGACAATCACGGTTTTAACATTAATTCCATATTCAGCCAGAGTCCCCAACTCCTGAATATTCATCTGAATACTAGCATCGCCAGCCACACAGATCACCTGTTCATTCGGGAGAGCCATTTTTGCCCCCATCGCTGCGGGCATTCCATAGCCCATTGTCCCTAACCCGGCGCTGGAAATCCATCGTCGCGGGCCATTTTTCAGGAATTGAGCCGCCCACATTTGGTGCTGTCCCACATCGGTTGTGAAATAAGCATCAGGAGCCATTTTCCCCAAAGTATCGATCACCTCTTGGGGAGAAAGAGAATCTTGATAAATCGGCACAACCAGGGGATAATCTTCCCGCCAGCGTTGAATGCGTTGTAACCATTCGGCCGTTAGACTGGTTTCCGCTCCCCCCGTGCACGGGGGATTGGGGGGGGGTTCGACCGTTTCCTGACATCGGCGCAATAAATCCACTAACACCTGTCTAACATCCCCAACAATGGGAACTTCCGGAGCGCGATTTTTCCCAACTTCGGCCGGATCAATATCAATATGGATCACCTTGGCACGGGAGGCAAATTCATCTAATTTCCCCGTCACCCGGTCATCAAAACGGGCGCCCACGGCAATTAATAAATCGCATTCCGTCACCGCAAAATTAGCATAAGCAGTGCCGTGCATTCCCAACATTCCCACCGATAGGGGATGGGTTTCACTAAACACTCCCTTACCCATCAGGGTTGTGGTCACGGGGAGATTAAATAGTTCGGCTAATTCTTGGATTTCTCGATGGGCGCCAGCAGCAATCGCCCCGCCTCCAACATAGAGCAACGGTTTTTCAGCTTGCCGAATTAATTTAATGGCTTGATTAATTTGGCGACTATTTCCCTTGACCGTTGGCCGATATCCGGGTAGGGTGACTTCCCCAGGATTAACGGGAACATAATCAAATTCTTCTAAACCTACATCTTTAGGAATATCAACTAATACCGGGCCAGGACGTCCACTACTGGCAATATGGAAAGCCTCGGCGATAATTCGAGCCATCTCCTTCGGGTCACGCACCACATAGGAGTGTTTGACAATTGGCAGGGTGATCCCATAAATATCCGTTTCTTGGAAGGCATCCGTCCCAATGGACGATCGGGGAACCTGTCCGGTAATCACCACCATCGGAATCGAGTCCATTTGGGCTGTGGCAATCCCCGTAACTAAGTTAGTGGCTCCGGGGCCAGAAGTCCCAAAACAGACCCCTACATGGCCCGTTGCCCGGGCATAACCATCGGCGGCATGGGCGGCTCCTTGTTCATGACGCACCAGGATATGTTTTAAATCCCCCGCGGCTTCAAAGCGGTAGAGTTCATCATAAATGGGCAAAATCGCTCCACCGGGATAACCGAAAATGTGTTTGACGCCATGGCGCTTCAAACTATCCATCAGTGCGTAAGCACCCGTTGCTCGTTTTGCAGCTATTTTAGTTTTTAGTTGCACAGTAATTCCTCGAACTGTGTTTAAGTTGACTGGGGTGGGTTTTTTAATTAGTGTATTGACACTAAAATTTGATTTTGATTAACCCGCCCGTAGATAGTTTTTTTATTTTAAAAGTTACCAAGCTCTCAGGCCTGAGAGACTGCCACTTTTAACAAGACTTTACAATATCAGTGAAGTTGTTAAGGATGTTGGGATTTTTCAGGGAGATCAGATAGATTTTCGATGAAGTCTGTCTATCGATTCTTAAACCATTATCCTAACTTTCCAAAGTATGGTAAAATCTCTGATGGATTTGGGGCTGGTTCGGTGGCTTTTGTCTTGTTCTCTAGTCTGATTAGATCACATTGAGATCAAGATGTTAGGCTAAGTCAACCCTAATTCCATTTAGGTGATAAATTGTAGCATATTTTACAAATAATTGTCTCTTAGCGGTGATATCAACAGATAGAATGCTAAGTGACGACTACAAGAAATATTTAACTTGAGGAGTGAGGATTTTGAAGAAGATAGAAGCAATTATTCGGCCTTTTAAGCTTGATGAGGTTAAAATCGCCCTGGTCAATGCGGGTATTGTGGGGATGACGGTTTCTGAAGTTAGAGGGTTCGGACGTCAGAAGGGTCAAACAGAACGTTACCGGGGTTCTGAGTACACCGTGGAATTCCTGCAAAAACTTAAAGTCGAAATTGTTGTCGAAGATAGTCAGGTTGATATGGTCTTGGATAAAGTTATTACTGCTGCCCGTACAGGGGAAATCGGTGACGGTAAGATCTTTATCTCGGCTGTGGAACAAATTATCCGAATTCGGACTGGAGAGAAAAATTTAGAGGCAATTTAAGTTTTCTTGCCATCAGGGATACGGCATTGTCGTATCCCACTTTTATTTTATTCAAAATCTTTCTTTTTTCAGCAGAAAACAAGCCACAATAATGCCAATCATCGCCAAAAATGCCATTGGGTAAAACACATAGGTGTATGTGCCAAATAAATCTCGAATACGACCCGTCGCCAAGGTTCCAATCAAAGCACCAACACCATAAGCTGTAAAGACAATGCCATAGTTTTGAGCATATTGTTCTGGATTAAAAAAGCCCAGGGTGATAGTGGGAGCCATTGCCAACCAACCGCCCAGACAAAACCAAAATAGACAGAAGGCAATCAGGTAGTTACCAACTTGTCCTGTCTGGGCGTTGACCATTAATATACAGGCGATTAAAATTAACACATAGGACAAAATAGCAATATAGTGAGGCTTAAACCGATCAACTAACCAACCGAACAAGGGACGACTTACCCCATTAAATAGGGCAAATAAGGAAACACTACTAGCCGCCACGGTCGGGTCAATATTAATAATTTCCTCTCCTACTGTACTAGAAATACCGATCGCACTCAAACCAACTAAAGTGCCGATCACATAGCAAATCCACAGTCCATAAAATGAGCGACTCCGCAACAAATTCTTAGGGTAAGATGAGGCTAGTATCGATGTGGAATTTGCCATATTTTGTCGAGGATGCCAGCCCTGGGGTGGCAACTTCATAGTCAGGGAAATGGCTAAAATGATCAATATAAAGGCAATACCGAGAATCCGTAAGGTGGGTCGAACAGTATAGATATCGATTAGTTGGTTGGCGAGGGGAGCGGTGATCAAGGGGGAAAGTCCAAAGCCAATAATCGTCAACCCTACAGCCAATCCTTTTTTATCAGGGAACCATCGGGATACTACCACCATCGGCACACCATAGGCAATACCAACCCCAATGCCAGCAATCACTCCATAGGTCAAGACTAGCGTTGTCACATTGGTAGCAAAGCTGGAAAGAATATAACCTAAACCGACGATCATCCCGCCAACTGCGGTCATGAGACGAGTACCAATCCGAGGAATATAAAAACCGGCTATCGGCATGACAGCCGCATAAAAAACTAAAATAAATGTGAATGGCAATAGGCTGGCACTGGCACTAATTCCCAGTTCTTTTTCCAAGGGAGTTCTAAAAATACTCCAGGAATAGACACTACCTAAGCACAGTAGAATAGTCATCCCCAAAGGTATTAAAAGCCATCTACCTCGATCTGCCGGTATTCCCAGGATGTTTATCTTTGTTCCATGATTATTAATTATGTTCATATCTGAAAAGATGAAAATTTCATCAAGTCTACAAGGTAATAGGGAACACCGGATAATACTTCTGGCTGTTTGATGTCAGTATGGAAATGTTACAACCTATTTACGATTTCTATAGCAATCCTCTTTGAGTTGTGTTCAAAATTGTTGACCAAAAGGGAACACCGGAACAGGGAACAGGGGTAAGACTTTTGACTGTTTCATGTCAGTATTGAAATATTACAGCCTTTTACGATTGCTATATAGTCCTATTCAAAGTTTTTATTGTCTATATTTGCGCTCTCAAATAATGTTTGCAGTTGGGGTAGAATCCCTTGGAAGGCTTGACCCCGGTGGGAGATTTTATGTTTTAATTCCGCAGACATTTGGGCAAAGGTCATGTTAACCTGGGGAACGTAAAAAATCGGATCGTAACCAAAACCTCCGATTCCAGTTGGTTCATTTGTGATTGTTCCTTGACAAATTCCCTGATATTCTACAGCAATGGAACCATCGGGACGGGCGATCGCTACTGCACAAATAAATTCAGCATTCCGGTTAGGGTGATCTCCGAGTTCCTTGAGCAGTCGCACAATACATTCGGCTTCCGTAGGAGCATAACGGGCTGAATAGAGTCCTGGCGCTCCATTTAAGGCTTCTACAGCCAATCCTGAATCATCGGCGATCGCCCATTCTCCCGTCGCTAAGGCAACTTGGGACGCTTTTAAGGCCGCATTTTCAACAAAAGTTTTTCCGGTTTCTTCTATTTCTAAATCTTTGGGCTTAATCTGCAATTCAATCTCTAAATCCTCCAAATAAGCCTGCATTTCCTTTAGTTTACCTGGATTTCCGGTTGCAACAATTAATATTTTTTCGGTCATATTCAAGTGATAATAATTAACGAGGAAGGGCAAGGACACCTCGCCCTGATCCATACTAAAACTGATTTGCCCAATCCTTTGCCCAGGCTAGGGTTTCTTGAACCCTATCCATGTCGGGAGCTTCGCAATAAAGACGGAGAAAGGGTTCTGTCCCACTAAAGCGAATTAATAACCAGCGACTATCTGCGAGGCGGTATTTGTAGCCATCAACGGTCAAACAATCAACCACAGCCTGTCCCGCAATTTCCTGTAGGGGGTGAGTTTTAAGTTGTTCAACTAGACGCGATCGCACATCCATACTAACTAAGGGTAAATCAATCCGATCATAGGCTGAATCAAAGCCCGTTTGCGCCTGTAACCGTTGATAGGTTTGGGTCGGATCTTCCCCAGACTGTACCATCGCTTCTAAGACATACAGCGCCGATAACAGCGCATCCCGTTCGGGAATATGGGTTCCATAACCCACCCCTCCCGATTCTTCGCCCCCGACTAAAACTTCAGTAGCCAACATTCGATCAGCAATATATTTATAACCGATCGCCGTTTCATACAGCGATAAATTAAATAATTTAGCAATTCGAGGAATTAAATCAGAACCACTGACGGTTTTAACAATTTCTCCAGTAAATCCGCGACGAGTAGATAAATGTTCAATTAATACTGGAATCAAAATTTGAGAACTGAGAAAATTACCATTTTGATCCACTGCGGCAATGCGATCGCTATCCCCATCAAACACAAATCCAATGGCTAAACCCCCGTTAGTAGAGCGATGGGATTCTAATTGTTCAAACAATTTAGGAATATAACGAGGTAGAGGTTCCGGCGCCGTCCCGCCAAAATAAGGATCACGATCGGGATTAATTTCGTGAATATTATCTCCCAATAATTGGGTTAATCCTCCGGTCGCCGCCCCGTGCATCACATCAGCAAAAACCGTTAATTTTCCTTGATTTATTGCCTCTTGAATTGCCCCAATATCCACCTTAGAACGTAAAGTTTCACAATAAGTTGGCCAAGGATTAAAGCGTTCTAAGATTCCGCGCGGGGTTTCAAAGGTTGGGGGTTGCTCTAATAACGCCTCAATTTGTTGGGTAATTTCTGGCCCCACTGACCCCCCAAAAGCCCCTTTGACTTTTAAACCCAAATATTTACCGGGGTTATGACTGGCGGTTAACACAATCGCCCCTAAAGCCTTTTGTTGATAGGCGATTAAGGAGAAAGCCGGAGTGGGGGCATAAGTTTCACTCAGTTTCACATCAAAGCCCGCCACTTGGATGGCTTCGGCCGCACATTGGGCAAATTCCTCAGCTAAAAAACGTCGATCATAGCCAACAATAATCGTCCGGCTTCCGGTTGTTTCTCCATAGGTTTGATAGAGAATCTGAGCTGCAATGGGGGCGACTAAAGCCACTTGTTCAAAGGTAAAGTCCGCAGCAATCACACCGCGCCAGCCATCGGTTCCAAACTTAATCGGTTGAGTCATAATCAATTTTTTAGTTAGTGAACTAAGAACCAAGAATCCCGGCAAATACTTGTTGATCAACAGAAAACAGTAATCTGTGAAATCCTCTTAATCCGTATAATCCGTGTTAAAAAAACGAAGGTTGGTGGCGAATCAAATTTAGGAATTCTTCACGGGTTTTCTGTTCATCTTGGAATACACCGACCATGGCGCTAGTTACTGTCCAAGACCCGGGTTTTTGTACCCCTCGCATTGCCATACACATATGGGTGGCTTCCATGACAATGGCGACTCCTTGAGGTTCCAAGACGCTTTGAACTGCTTCAGCAATTTGGCGAGTTAGACGTTCTTGAACTTGTAAACGACGGCTGTACATTTCCACAATTCGAGCCAGTTTGCTTAAACCAATTACTTTTTGATTGGGAATATAGGCAACGTGCGCCCGACCCATGAAAGGTAACATATGGTGTTCGCACATACTGAAAAAAGTGATATCGCGTACCAGCACCATTTCTTCATGGCCTTCATCAAAAATAGCCCCATTCACCAAATCTTCCAGGGATTGACTGTAACCACTGGTGAGAAAGCGCATGGCTTCAGCTACCCGTTTTGGTGTTTTGAGCAATCCTTCCCGTTCGGGGTCTTCACCGACACCTAAAAGCATGGTGCGAACCGCCCCCATCATTTCCTCATCACTCACCTCTGTGCAGAGTTGGGAGGGAGTGCTTTGACTATAGGATAAAGTCCGATCCGGTCTAATCGAAAATCCAGTAGTGTCCTCATTTTTGACGCCATTGGTGTTTGTGGAGATAGTCATGGTGTATCTTGAATCAAGGTTTAAAAACAACAAAGTTAAACTGTTTTAAAATCGATATTGAACACGATTTAAAACTTACCAACGCTTGGCATCAGGGTTAATTCTTCAATAACCGCAGAGGTGGGTAATAATGCCACATAGAGAATTGACTCAGCCACAATCTCCGGTGTCAGCATTGCGGAGCGATCAAAGTCAGCTTTAACGGTTTCGCTATCCCAGATGGGAGTATTCACAGAACCCGGACAGAGGGCCGTTACCCGAATTCCATTGGCCCGTTCCTCTATGTTCAGGGTTTTGGAGAGAGCCATCAAACCAAATTTACTGACGCAGTAAGCCCCCCAGTTGGGAAAAACCTGTAGACCAGCAATGGAAACAACATTAATAATGGTTCCACTTCCTTGATCCCGCATCCCTGGCAGAACACCTTTTATACACTGGAATACGCTAGTTAAGTTTAAGTCGATTACCTTTTGCCAATCGGCCAGGGATGTTTCGATTAAGTCTCCGGTATATCCCATCCCGGCATTATTGACGAGGATATTAACGGAGCCAAAAGCAGCCACGATACTATCGATTTGGGTATGAACTTGTTCGACTTTTGCTAAGTCTAGGGGGAAGGCTTTCGCCTCCACACCCAGATTGCGGGCTTCTTTGGCTACAGACTCTAAGCGATCCTTTTGGCGACTGACCAATGCAATATCAATCCCGGCTTTGGCAAAGGCTATGGCTGTTGCCCGACCGATGCCACTACTGGCTCCTGTGATCAAGGCTCTTTTTTGCACGAGGCTCATTCATGTACCTGTTAAGTTTTCGACCATGCCAGCGAGCGAGGACGCCCGCAATACAAACTAATGTTACAAATCTATAAACTGCTGAATCTGAGAAATATGTAAAGATTTGTTACTGCCATCAGTATATCATCAAAAGCATTAAGGATTTAGGATTCTCGGTGAATCCTTCTCAACTTCAAGGAACTCAACAAAGAACTCAACTTTTTTTCCCGCCAGGTTTTGAAGATTAACGGCAACTTGGTTGATTTGTTGAACGCTACCACGGGTTTCCCTAATTCCTAAGACGCTTTGTTGAGTCCCCTGGTTGATCTGGTTCATGGCGGTGACGAGTTGTTCCACTGCTGTTGCTTGTTGTTGAGAAGTTAAAGCAATTTCTTGATTAATCATCATTACATGATTAATTCCATTAAACAACCTTTCCAGAGCCATAGCAGTTTGTTGGGATAATTCAATCCCATCTATGGCATTTTGTTTGCCCGATGCGGTTACAGAAACAGTTGTTTGCAGGGATTTTTGAGTTTCGGTAATTAAATGATTAATTTGAGTCGCAGAATTTTTACTTTGGTCAGCTAATTTACGAATTTCTCCCGCGACGACGGCAAATCCTTTCCCATATTCTCCGGCTCTCACCGCTTCAATAGAAGCATTCAACGCTAACATATTAGTTTGATTAGCTAAATCGGTAACTAAGTTAGTAACTATACTAATTTGATTTATTTGCTCATCTAAACCCGTCATCTTATTAGAAATTTGTTCTACTGTAGATTGCGAAGTTGGGTTTGTCCTTCATTAATTTTATTTAAACCCCGAATACTGGTAATTACAGTATAACCCAAGGTTTCAATCTGCCTATTCAGACGGGACACTCCATAGAAACCCAGAAGAACAATACCAAATACCAGGGCAAAAAATGAACCACTAATTTTAACTTCTAAAGGGATTTTATTGGCCATATTTTCAAATGTTTGGGTTCTCTGCTTATTCTTCCCTGGTATTATCCATCCTTTAAACCTTAGCTTCTGCAAAAACTCCAATATTTCTAAATTTCTGATAGCGCATTTCTTGACGCTGCTGGGATGTTAAAGCCAGAAGTTCCCCTAAAGATTGAATTAAAGCCTTTTTCAGTAGTTCTGCTGCCTTTAAAGGGTTGCTATGGGCGCCTCCATCGGGTTCGGGTACAACTTGATCAATAATGCCTAATTGTTTGAGGTCTTTGGAGGTGATTTTCAATGCTTGGGCCGCTTGGGGAGCTTGACCCGCATCTTTCCACAAAATCGCGGCGCAGGCTTCGGGGGTAGCTACAGTATAAACCGAATATTCTAACATCAGCAGTTTTTCACCCACACCAATACCTAACGCCCCACCGGAACCACCCTCACCAATAACAGTACAGATAATTGGAACCTCTAAATCAAACATTTCTCGTAGGTTATAGGCGATCGCTTCTCCTTGGCCTAATTTTTCGGCGTCCACTCCCGCCCAAGCCCCAGGAGTATCAATAAAGGTCAGAATTGGCATCCCAAAGCGGTTAGCGTGTTCCATCAGGCGCATCGCTTTCCGATAACCACCGGGGGCGGCCATCCCAAAATTACGGGCGACGTTATCTTTGGTATCCCGTCCTTTCTGATGACCGAGGATAACCACAGGTTGTCCCCCTAAACGAGCTACACCTCCCACCAACGCGGGATCGTCATAACCCCGGCGATCGCCATGGAGTTCCATCCATTCATCGGTCATGGCTTGAATATAATCTAGGGTACTGGGGCGACGGGGATGGCGAGCCAGTTGTAGCCGTTGTAAGGGAGATAAACCACTGAAAATTTCTTGTCGCAATTGGCTGGCGCGGGCTTCGAGTTGTAGGATTTCATCGGACACATCCACACCATTTTCATTCGCTAACTGACGAATTTGATCAATTCGGCTTTCTAGCTCAACTAGAGGCTTTTCAAAGTCAAGGAGAATCGGTTTTCGATTAGAATTAGCCACACTCAAAATTACTGTTACACAGGGTAAATATTATTTCTAGTATTTTATCGGAAAATGATAGCTGTTTCACCCCAGAGACTCAAAAACACCTAGATCGGTCAGTCGATAGCCAAAGAAGCAGTTGATAAATTCGATAGAAACATTGATCTGATAATCCTCAAAGGAATAGATTAAAGTGGCTGATAATGATGGTTTTTTGTTTAAATTGATTGTTTAAAAGATATTTGATTTAGTAAACTAGGATTATGATTCTTAGCCCTAATAACTATGGACTGCCACAAATGTTCCAACCAATGTTCTAGTCATTTATTATTAAAATCGGTAGGACTCGTGCCACCCTAGATCAAGAAACAGCAGGACAGATTTATATTGAGTAGAGATATTCTGCTTAATCCCAATTCCCCCTGTTCCGGTGTTCCGGTGTTCCGGTGTTCCCTTCTAGGCTTGAGTTTATAATTTTTGGTCTTGAATAATAAACTCTAACAAACCCTCACAGGAATCTAATAATAAATCAATCACCTGATTAAATCCTTCCGTCCCTCCATAATAGGGATCAGGAACTTCTTTGAGGGTATGATGGCGACAAAACTCACACATCAACTTAACTTTATGGCGATATTTTCCCAAGGGATCAAGATGGAGAATATTTTCATAATTTTCTTGATCCATTGCTAAAATTAAATCAAATTTTTCAAAATCATCTCGCTGAAATTGACGACCTTTTCCCGTCATTTTAATTCCCCTTTGGTTAGCACTTTGAGTCATGCGTCGGTCGGGGGAACTGCCAATATGATAACTCGATGTTCCCGCAGAATCACAAACAATCTGAGTATTCAAATTTGCCTGATCAATTAAATGATTCATAATATTTTCCGCGGCCGGAGAACGGCAAATATTACCGAGACACACAAATAATAATTTATAAGGCATAAGTGAAGAATTAAGCTAAAAACTCAAGACCCCAAATTAGGGATCTGACCAATAATTTGTTCTATGTTTAACCAAAAAAACACAGCCAGCGAGGACGCTGGCAGTGCCTTGTTTGAGGTTTATGGGTTATCTAACCTAACCCGGGTAAATTCAAACCCCCGGTCAGTTCTTCCATCCGTTCGCGCATGGTTGCAGTGGAGTTACCATAAGCTTCCCGCATGGCAACCAAAACCAGATCAGAGATCACCTCAGCGCCCTCGCCTAAAACATCCGGTGAAATCTCCACCCGACGGGGTTCTTGGTTTCCACTCAGGTATACCTTAACTAAGCCGCCCCCAGCTTCCCCTAGAATTTCTAACTGATCTAGGTCTTCTTGGAGCTTTTTCGCTCCTTCTTGAACTTGCTGCGCCTTTTTAAAAGCCTCAGCCAGTTCCTTCATTTTGCCCAGACCAAAACCAAATCCTGGTTTTTCTTTTTCTTGTGTCATAGTTTGTTTATCGAGCGCTGAAAACGCTTTGTATAGTCAAGTTGACGCCATATAAGTAAGCTATAGTAGCATTTTTTGGCGGATTAACTGCGTTTTGGGGTAAGAGATTGTCCCTACCCCGATCCCCGTGGGGAATCAAAACCCCGGGAAATCACCCATAATTTTAACTTCGGGTTCCAATAAAAACGACCAGCGCCGTTCAACCTGTTCTTGAACATGACGAATTAACGAAAAAATATCACCGGCCGTTGCACCGCCACAATTAAGAATAAAATTAGCATGGCGTTCAGCTACCTGAGCTTGACCGATGCTGTAACCTTTTAAACCCGCCTGTTCAATCAGCCACCCCGCCGTTTTCAGACCCGGGTTACGGAATACACTGCCACAACTGGGTAGATGATAGGGTTGGCTATTGCGACGTTGATTAAAATGGGCAGTTGTATCCGCAAGAACCTGTTGGGGATCATGACCTGGTTCTAACTGGAAAGTCGCCTGAGTCACAAAGCGATCGCCCCCTTGCAAAATTGAGGTGCGATAGCGATAGGCTAAATCTTCCGGGGTTAAAATCTGTAATTCCCCGGACTTGGATAGAACATGGGTATGGACTAAAATTTCTGCGGTGCAGGATCGGTGAGCGCCAGCATTCATGACCACTGCCCCCCCCATGGTTCCGGGGATGCCTACGGCCCATTCCAGTCCCCGCCATCCCAGGCGAGCGGCTTTCCAGGCTAAACGGGGAAGGGAAGTTCCCGCCCCGGCGGTCAGTAACCCTGTTTCTGAATCAAAGTCAACATAACGTAGATGACGAGTTGCAATCACTAATCCTGATAACCCTTGGTCACTAATTAATAAATTTGATCCCGCCCCCAAGAGGGTGATCGGTAATCCTTGAGTATCGGCCCATAAGAGGGCTTCTTGAAGTTGTTCTACTCCTTTAGGTGCGACATACCACTCGGCTGGCCCTCCGACCCGAAAGGAGGTGAAGGTGGTTAAAGGAACTAAAGATTGAATCAAACAGTCCGTTTCAGGTAGGGCTATGGAGCGTGGCTGAGAGTAGTTGGTTTGACTGGGGGAGTCATAAGAGAGTGTCATGACCATATCAAAATGAATACCTTAGAACTTGGATATAAATCACCGATTGCATATAGATCAGTCTGTCAATCGGGAGAAGCACCCTGCCTCAGTCCCCTTAGTATCAGGGAGAGGTTTGATAAAATGCCATCACCTCGGGAATAATTTTATTGAGGTTACCGGCACCGAGAAATATAGCTAAATCTCCGGGCTGTAGGAGTTGAGGCAAACAGCCCTTAACGTCATTCATAGAGGGCTGATACAATATTTGAGGGTGGTAATGACCAATCAAGTCTGCAACTTTCTGGCCATCAATGTCCCAGCTATTCGGTTCTCCGGCACTATAAATTTCGGTCAGAATTACCACATCGGCATCGGTAAAACACTGAGCGAAGTCTTGAAGAAAGGCATGAGTTCGACTATACCGATGGGGTTGAAAAATAGCAACAATACGTTGAAGGTGGGGTTGGGTATTTAAGATACTATCTTGCATCCGCAGGCGAGCAGCGGCGAGGGTGGCGCGGATTTCACTGGGATGATGGGCATAGTCATCTACAAACAGGATGTCATTAAAACACCCTCTATGCTCAAAACGACGTTTTGCCCCTGCAAAATCTGCTAATGCCTTGGCTATGATGGAAAACTCTAGGCCTAACTGCCGTCCTACGGCGATCGCAGCTAAGGCATTACTGAGATTATGTTGCCCGAGCAACTTTAACTCTAACTTACCAAGGAAATTGCCTCGCTCCCATACTGGGGCTAAGATCCCATTGGCACGATATTCAACATCCTTAACGATATAATCGGCACCGGAGTCAGGATTTAAACTGTAGGTAATACTGGGTTGGATTTGCTCCCGTACAGTTTCGCAATCAATACAGCCTACTAAGGTTTGACAGTTGTTCTCAAAGACTTTGAAGGTGTTGATCACCTGTTCTAAGCTTTCATAGTGATCGGGGTGATCTAACTCAATATTGGTGATTACACCAATTTGGGCTTTAATTTTGACCAGGGAACCATCGGATTCGTCGGCTTCCGCCACCATGTAGGGCCCCTGACCCATGCGGGCATTCCCCTCCCAGGCATTCACTTCTCCCCCAATTAAAATGGTGGGATCAAGACCCGCCACCAGCAAGATCATGGCAATCATGCTACTGGTAGTGGTTTTGCCATGGGTTCCAGCCACAGCAATACTTTGATACTCTTGAATTAAGGCCGCTAGTAAATCGGAACGATGAAAAATCGGACAACCTAACTCCTGGGCGGCTTGATATTCCAAATTTCCAGAACTAATGGCGGTCGAACAAATGACTTGAGGTAATTTTGGGGAGTTTTGTCCTTTCCCCTTCAAACTTTCGACTTTTACCCCAGCTAGGGCAGTTTTTACGCCGTTTTGAGCGACGGATAATTCCAGTTCCACCCCAATCGGTTGTTTATTCCCCCGCTCCTGGGGTTGTTTAACATACTCAAAATTGCTTGCCTGTTGATGGCAAAAAATTTCGGCGCCTAAATCTTGTAGGCGTTGAGTAATATGGCTACGTTGAATATCCGAGCCATAAATAGGTAGCTTTCGCTTCGCTAGGATATAGGCTAGGGCTGACATTCCAATCCCGCCGATCCCGATAAAGTGAAAAGGCCTGCCACTGAAATCTACAGAAATTGGCATCAATTACTCCTCATCACACCACACCACACCACACCAATAACACGCGATATCATATCAAGAATTGTTTTTTACCGATACTCCCTAGCAAACATTTTTCAGATGGCATTTTGCACTAATATTTTTAGATTTTAGGCAAATTGAGTCTGATCGGTAGTTGTATAGTTCTGAAAACCCTAGACAAATATCTCAGGTCTTACTTAGCCACTAACCGCACTGGATGAACTACAACACCCTCTATCCCGTTACTAAAAGTGTTCAGGACTGCTTTTCTAATACCATATACCCCTAAGTTTGTAAATCACCGGATTTTCTCTGAATCGATCAAGGGATTCAGGAGACGGAGCGGTGAACCCTAAACCTAGCACTGTTGAATCTAGTTTTAATCCCGACAAAAAAGGTCGGGTATTGTTGACGACATTTTTGAGGTTGTGATACCTTAATTTCAACATCGCAGTATCAGATTCACAGTGGAGGACAGGTCATGACTCAGGCAACAACCAACAACTTAGCACTCACAGGCGCTACCTTTGACAAATTAAAATGTAAAGAGTGTGGGGAAGAATACGCCCCCGAAGCCAAGCACGTTTGTGAAGTCTGTTTTGGCCCATTAGAAGTCCAGTACAACTATGACCTGCTCCGCCAAACCGTAACTCGCGCTACGATTGAAGCTGGCCCTAACTCGATTTGGCGTTATCGGAAGTTCCTGCCTGTCGCTACTGAGAATGTGATTGATGTGGGTACGGGAATGACTCCCCTGATTAAGTCGGAACGGTTGGCCCGTCGCCTGGGTTTAAAAAATCTGTATATTAAAAACGATGCTGTGAATATGCCCACTCTGAGCTTCAAAGATCGGGTGGTGTCCGTTGCCTTGAGTCGCGCTAGAGAATTAGGATTTTCGACGGTTTCCTGTGCTAGTACCGGAAATTTGGCCAACTCCACGGCCGCCATTGCTGCCAGAGCAGGTCTGGACTGCTGCGTGTTCATCCCGGCAGATTTAGAAGCGGGTAAAATCCTGGGGACTTTAATCTACAACCCGATTTTAATGGCCGTTAAAGGTAATTACGATCAAGTCAACCGCCTCTGTTCAGAAGTGGCTAATACCCACGGCTGGGGATTTGTGAATATTAACCTACGTCCCTACTATTCCGAAGGTTCAAAAACCTTGGGCTATGAAGTCATCGAACAACTGGGCTGGAAATTACCCGACCATATTGTTGCTCCCATTGCCTCCGGTTCCCTATTCACTAAAATTCATAAAGGTTTCCGAGAATTTGTTGAAGTCGGTTTAGTTGATGACAAACCCGTGCGTTTCAGTGGAGCCCAGGCGGAAGGTTGTTCTCCCGTTGCTACGGCGTTTAAAGAAGGACGGGATTTTATTACTCCAGTTAAACCTAATACTATTGCTAAATCCATTGCTATTGGCAACCCCGCCGATGGAATTTATGCTGTTGAATTAGCGAACAAAACTAACGGAAATATTGAATCTGTCAATGATGACGAAGTGATTCAAGGAATGAAATTATTAGCTGAAACCGAAGGTATTTTTACAGAAACTGCCGGAGGAACAACTATTGCCGTCTTGAAAAAATTGGTAGAAGCGGGTAAAATTGATCCTGAAGAAACTACCGTTGTTTATATTACTGGAAATGGCTTAAAAACTCAAGAAGCCATCCAAGGTTATGTCGGTGAACCCTTAACTATTGAACCGAAATTAGAAAGTTTTGAACGGGCAATTGAACGCGCTCGTACTTTAGATCGTTTGGAATGGCAACAAGTGTTAGTTTAGGTTTAAAATAGTCTAAAACGTTTCTGCTCAACCCCAACTGTTAATTTATTGTCCTGTTGAACCTATGACCGTTAAAGTTTTAATTCCCACACCCCTGCAAAAATTTACGAAAAATCAAGCAAAGGTTGAGTGTGCAGGTTCTAGCATTTCTGAATTGATTGAAGATTTAGAAGCAAGTTTTCCCGGTATTAAAAAAAGTCTCTGTGATGAGAAAGGAAAACCACGGAAATTCTTGAATTTCTATGTGAATAGCGAAGATATTCGTTTCTTAGAAGGAACTGAAACCAAACTAGAATCTGGGGATGAGGTGAGTATTGTTCCGGCGGTTGCTGGTGGTTGATTCAGTAATTGGATTTGATTATATTTACCGAAAAACCCCTATTTTCAGCCCTGAAGGGCTTACTACAGGGGTTTTTGACCAGGAATTCCAATAGCGCGGGGATATTGTTTAGCCGTGGGTCTGACTTTTTTTAAATATAAACAATGGCGAATACTTTGGGTTAAAGGAGTGGTAAACCCATCCACAGATTCTAGCACTCCTCCTAATTGTTTAACCGCCGAGATTAACTGTTGTTCTTCTTCCGGTGTCCAATGACCGCGATAGAGAATTGCCGTCCCTCCCACCTTTAATAAGGGTAGTGCATATTCAGCACTCACCGAGGGCGGTGCAACGGCCCTTAATAGCGCAAAATCGTAGGATTCTCGATGTTTTGGATGTTGACCAAGAGCTTCCGCCCGACCCACCCAAGGAATAGTATTATTGATCTTTAATTCTTCTAAAATAGTAGTTAATGCCGTAATTTTTTTCCGAGTTGAGTCTAAAAGGGTGACGGAAGACTCAGGAAAAATTATAGCCAAAGCGATGCCAGGAAAACCCCCACCTGTCCCAATATCAATAAATTTTGTCCCTGGGGAGAGGAGATTTTTTTCTGATAATAAAAAGGAAATTCCTCGGAGAGAATCCCATAAATGTTTTTCCCAAAATTCTTGGGGTTCAGTGATGCGAGTTAAGTTAAGTTGTTGATTAAATTGAATAATTAACTCAAATAATTGTTGAAATAAAACCTGTTGTTCGGGAGTTGGTTGCCAATTTAAGGTTTCTTGCCAAACGGCGTTCATATCAGGTAATTGGGGAGCGGAAATTTGATTCATAATTCAATTCACTAAAAATTAAACGGGAGGAAAAGCGGCAATTTTGTGTTTTTCTTCGATTGCCATGGCATTAATATCTAGGGCGGTTAAATGACCCTGTTTTAATGACCAACAACGGTCAGCCAAACTAAATAATTCTCTGGCATCATGGGTAACAACTAATAACGTCCAATGTTTTTTTAATTTACCTAATAAATTAATTAATTGTTGTCGCATTGACCAGTCTAACCCGGCGGTGGGTTCATCTAGCATTAAAATATGGGGTTGACGAATTAATTGTACCGCTAAGGCCAGACGTCTTTGCTGTCCGCCACTGAGGGAATGGGGCGCGACCTGTAAAGATAAATGGCCCAATCCCACTTCCTCTAAGGCTTTATCAACCTGTTCTGCGTCGATTTCGGGATGACCCAGGCGCAATTCCTCTAAAATTGTACCCCCGCAAAAATGTCGTTCTGGAAATTGAAACACTAAACCCACCAGTTGTTGTAGGTGTTCTGGGGTCAATTCTTGCTCCCGCCAGCGAATATTTCCCTGGGTTTTTGTGGCCAAACCAGATAAAATCTCTAGTAGTGTGCTTTTCCCCGATCCACTAGGCCCAATAATCAGTCCCATTTGCTGTGGCGCCAATTCTAAGTTAACTTGGGTTAAAATCGAGTGGTCACTAGCGGCGGGATGATAAACTAAGTTTTTGATATAAAGCATCAGAAAAATATAGCAGGGAACACCGGAACAGCCCCCCCAAACCCCCCGTGCACGGGGGGCTAGGGGGGGAGGGAACAGGGGTAAAGACTTCAATCATTGATAGTCCAACCCAAAAACGAGGCAAAAGCAATGGTCAAATCACTAATTGCTTTGGATTATAACATATTTATCAGTAATCAGTTGATTAATTAACAGTTAACTTTTTGTTCCTTTCCAATTTAATCACTCTTTAGTTGTTTACTCATTGATTAAAAATAATGATTTATTCTTATTTTAAAAATCCCAAACTATTTTCAATTTTGAAAAAATTTGTCCTGGGAATTAATACAGGTTTAATTGTATTTAGTTTGGGGGTAAATCTTGTTTTTGCTGCTGATCCCTTTCGTAAAAATGAGCCTCGTCCGATTGGAAATCAAACGGAATCTGCTTTTAAATCCATGTTTGCCCAGGGGAATTATAAACAAGCCAAGGAATATTTAGAAAAAGCGCAATCTCAAGAAACCAATGAACCTTTAGTTTATGCTCTTTTAGCTTCTTTAGCTTATCAGGATCAGGATTTTACAGCCTTAAAAACCTATAGTGATAAAACCCTAGAAACCGCCAAGTTATTAAGTACAAAAGATCCTTTACGCGGTAATCTCTATGTGGCGGTTGGTTTATTTTTACAGGGAGGTCATACTTTAGTCACAGAAGGTACACTCAAAGGCGCACCTAAAGCACTCAATAAATTACAAGAGGTGTTAAAGTTTTTAGATGTCGCTCAAAAAATCGATCCTCAAGATCCCGAACTCAATTTAATTCAAGGTTATATGGATTTATTATTATCCTTAAATCTTCCCTTTTCTGACTCAAAAAAAGCAATTAATCAATTAGAAAAACAAGCGGAACCTCGTTATTTAGTCTATCGAGGAATTGCTGTGGGCTATAAAAATTTAGGTCAGCCGGATCAAGCTTTAACTTATACTGATAAAGCTTTATTAGAAGCTCCCAACCATCCAGAAGTATTATATTTAAAGGCGCAAATCTTAGCCGACCAGGGGAAAAAATTGAAAACAGAAAATCAAACCACAACCCCGACCCAATTAAAAGAAGCCCAAAAATATTTTACTCAATCTTTGGGTCAATCTGATCGACTTCCTAAACGATTAGTGGCTCAAATTTTTTATGAACAATGCAAAAATTTGAACCGCATTGATAATCAAAGCCGTCCCTGTGATCCATTGCGAGATACAATTAAAAATGCTAATGGTCTTTGGGGGCCAACTGCGAATCAATTACCACCCTTATAGCTTTTAATTATGGAAGTTTTGTTTAGAGAATGTAATCCTTTTGATATTTGGATTTGGCTACAATTTCAAACCGTCCCCTCCCGCAGTGAACGGGATTATATTGAGGAAGTTTTTGATTCTTGGTTTTTATTAGGAAAAATGGGCGGATTTAATGCTGAAAATCTCCAGGTTCAGGACACAGGAATTGACCTAAATTATATGACTTATGATGATGCCATCGTGGATAATAGTATGATGGCATTGATGCACAATATGGGGGAAATAGAATATGAAGGAGTTTGGGCGCGGTGTTGGTTTGATTTAGGAACCAGTGATGCTTTTGCTCTTGATGTTTTAATTAACACCTTTCGTCAACTTAGTCAAGAATATGTCACCATTGAAAAAATTATTATTGGTGGTGAAAATGAAGATTGGCTGATTGAAAAAGACATTTATCAATCCAGTGTAGGCGATTATAATTAGCAGTAGAGACGTGCTAAGTCACGTCTTTGATTTTTTCTATACTGATCTGAATCTTATGCCTAAATCCAGCAAAATTAGAGTTTTAGCATTTGGATTAATTCAAAATAGCCATCGCATAATATTCCATGTCAATTCTAATTATTATTGGGCTTTAATAGAATCAAAGATGGTACTAACCCTGAGTGTGAATTTAAAAATACTTATTGAATAGAATTGACAAAATAATCAAACAATAGTAAACTTACATCAAAATTAATGTGGAGTATAATACAAATTATGCGAGAAGATTTAAAAATTTTAAATATTACTGAATCTGAAATATCACAATTAATTGGAATAAAAGCAGAGAAAAAAATCACCGATTTTATTTATGACTTTTTCTCAAAATTACTGGGATATTTTACAGCATCTGGTGTGGTTGTAGTTGGAATAGCAATATTTTTAAATTTATTTTTCGATGCAATTATAGGATATAATCATCCTACATTCTTAGCTATATGTTTTTTTACAATAATCCTAGCTGTTTATGTAACAGCAAAAGAAATGAAAACAAACAATATAGAGAGTACGCCCAAAACAGAAGTCTTAATTAAATTGTTAAAAGAAGTAGAAAATTTCAATCAAGTTGTTAAAGCTATAGATGTTAATGACCAATTGGAAGAAGCTGGCAATAAGGGAATAAGTTTAAACGACAGAAATAAAGCCATTGAGGTATTAACAAGCACCAGAAAAAATTTAGTACGCGCATTAAAAACAGAGAAAATATTGAGAGAAAATCAGGAGGTTATCATTAATAATCAAGAAATATTTACAATTAGTTTATCTAGTTTAGAATCTTTGGAAGTTAATCAAAAAGCTACTGAAACTTGTGAAATTCTAAGCCAAGCACTACAAATTGCAATAGATGTACAAGAGGAAATTAAAAATTTAAAAAATCGTCACTCCGCTTAATCAGGACTTACGCATCACCGCTATCAATAGTAGGGGTAATTCATGAATTACCCCTACATATAGGGTTACATTCCCAAATTTGCGTAAGTCCTGTTAATGTGACTTAAACAAAAGAGGAACTAAAATTCATGGACTGATGAATAAAACTATTGATTTTAATTTAACTTCCGGCTTGACAAACATAGCCTAACAGATCTTGAGTTGCCTGACTTTGGGGAGAATAAGTAGTATCATATCTTCCTCTATAGATGAGTTTCATTCCAGATTAGCCGAGAATTGGAGATTTTGGGATAAAACTTTACATAAAGTTAATCTTTTTATTATCAACTTGATAGGGGGTTAGACATCAATGTTTCGAGTTCTAACTTCTGTTTATCAATTAAATACAGTTGATCTAATTGTTTCCAAACCTCTTGTAATAAAGCATCTAAACCCATTCCAACCACCGCAGAAATCATAAAAATAGGGCTTTGATTCAATTCTTGCAATTGAGCAGCAAGGGCTTGAATTTCTGGGCTTTCCGTATCGACTGCATCGACTTTATTAAAAGCTACAATTTGAGGGCGTTCTCCTAATCCTCTCCCATAAGCTTTTAATTCCTCTTGAATGGTATGATAATTGGCAATGGGGTCACTATCGGTAATATCAATTAAGTGTAATAAAACCCGAGTTCGTTCAATATGTCGCAGAAATTCATGACCTAACCCCGCCCCTAAATGGGCACCTTCAATTAACCCAGGAATATCGGCAAAAACCGTACCGTCTCCCGTGGGTTTTCTGACTACTCCCAAGTTAGGAATTAAGGTGGTAAACGGATAATCAGCAATTTTAGGACGGGCTGCGGATAATGCGGAAATTAAGGTGGATTTTCCGGCATTAGGTAAACCAATAATTCCGACTTCTGCTAATAATTTTAATTCTAATCTTAACCGTCGATTTTCCCCTTCTAATCCGGGTAAAGCATATTCAGGGGCGCGATTACGGTTACTTAAAAAAAACTTATTTCCTAATCCCCCTTTACCTCCGGCTGCTACACAAAATTGTTGATTTTTTTCGATTAAATCTCCTAATATTTCATCGGTATTAGCGTCATAAACCACTGTTCCCAATGGTACTTCAATTATACAATCTTCTCCCTGTGCCCCGGTCATATTTTTCGGGCCCCCTCGTTTACCATCATCGGCTTTAAATTTATGGTTATATCGAAAATCTAAGAGGGTTTGTAGGTTGTCAACAGCTATTAATATAACCGAACCTCCTTTCCCGCCATTCCCCCCGGCTGGGCCCCCAGCAGGAACATATTTTTCTCGTCGAAAAGCAACGACTCCATCGCCTCCTTTTCCGGCTTCGACTTCAACTTCAACCTGATCAATAAATTGCATTTTATTTAATTTGAAATGAGTAGGATATTGGAACCTCCTAAACCCCTTTTTTTCAAGGGGTTATAGGGGTCTGAACGATTGCTAAAAATCAATATTTTTAGCTACGATTTGCCTGGAAATAATAATAAGTTGCCATCGGAACCACCGTCGCCACGATTAACAAGACCACTACTATAATTGTAGCACTCATATCGTCAGTTTCTTCAGCTGATTTAAAGGTGCTTTCAACACTAATATTATCTTGTTCTAGGGGCGGGCCAGGATCGGGTTCTCCCGATAAAACAGCAGAGATGCGATCGCTGGCTGCAATAAACGCCTCATTATATTTATCTCCTTTACGAAGGGGATATTTTAGGGTTTTTTCCACCACACTTTCAGCTATTTCATCGGTTAATAAAGATTTGGTTTTTTCTCCTGTTTGGATCGCCGCATTATTCGTTAGTAAATCTAAAACCAATAAAGTTTGATTCGTCGCAACTTCAGGAGTCGGAAACCATTTTTGAAAGACTTTTTCGGTAAAAGTTTCAATGGTTTCTCCATAATCTAAACGGCGAATAGTTAAAAATCTAACTTCATATCCGGTTGTTTTTGCTAACTCAGATAAGCTATTATTTAAACGTCCTTCTGTACTACGGCTGAGAACACCATCGAGTTCCACAACCCAAGTTTGCTCACCGGAAGATACAGTTGGAACTTGATAAACTCCCGTGGCTAAAGCCGGAGTTGCTGAAAATCCAAGAATCACCGTTAACAGGAGGGAAATTATGAATCCTGTTAATAAGTTCCCTCGATTTAATATTGTTTTAAGTTGTTGTATCATTGTCAGAATTGATCTTATGAGTGCAGGGTTTCCCTATACTAACTATACAAGACAATGGTTTTCCTTTGTCTGCTAACAATCAACAGTGAACTTTATCCCCTGTTATTATGCCAAGTTTGTTTGATGTTGAACATCTGAGGGTCGCCTATCCCCACTCCCGCAAGGCTCAAATTTGGGCCGTTGATGATGTCTGCTTTTCCCTACAACCCGGAGAACGTCTGGGACTTGTAGGGGAGTCCGGTTGCGGAAAATCCACCATTGGGCGGGCGGTGATGCGGTTGTTACCCACAACCAGCCAAATTGAAGGACAGGTGCGGTTTGAAGGACAACCCGTGTTTGGGATGGATGAAAAACGGTTGCAAAAGTTTCGGGGGGAGGCGGTGGCTTTGGTTTTTCAAGACCCCATGACTCGCCTTGACCCGTTGATGACCATTGGCGATCATTGTTTAGAAACCCTCAAAGCTCATCGTCCTCAATTATCTAATTCCCAAGCTAAAAATAAAGCATTAGAAGTATTAGAATCGGTAAAAATTCCCGCCAATCGGTGGTCACAATATCCCCATGAATTTAGTGGGGGAATGCGTCAAAGAGTTGCGATCGCTTTAGCTTTATTACTTGACCCTAAATTAATTGTAGCCGATGAACCTACTACCAGTTTAGATGTCACAGTTTCCGCTCAAATTTTACAGGAATTAACCCGACTTTGTGAACAACGGGGAACAGCTATTTTATTGATTTCCCATGATTTAGCTATGGTGGGGGAATATTGCGATCGAATTGCGGTAATGTATCAGGGAAAAATGGTGGAAATGGGAGCATCGGAAACGGTGTTTCAAAATCCCCAACATCCCTATACTCAATCTTTATTAAAGTCAGCTTTACATTTACAGGATATTGAAAATAAAGCAGTTAATTCTGGCTTAGAAACGAGTACATCTGCTACTAAACCCCTATTATCAATTAAAAATTTACAAAAATATTATACCCTAGAAGCTGGATTTATTCAACAACTTTTTTCCAAATTATCAATTAAAAATTTACAAAAATATTATACCCTAGAAGCTGGATTTATTCAACAACTTTTTTCCAAACAAAAAAAATCCGTGATTAAGGCTGTTGATGGGATTAATTTAGAATTATATCCTGGGGAAATATTGGGTTTAGTGGGAGAATCGGGTTGTGGAAAAAGTACCCTCTCTCGGACTATTTTACAACTAATTCGGGCAACAAATGGTAGTGTAGAATTTTTAGGAACAGATTTAACTAAATTATCCTCTGAACAGGTGCGAAAATATCGCCGTCAAATGCAAATGGTATTTCAAGATCCTAATGCTTGCTTAAATCCAATGATGACGGTGGGAGAAAGTATTGCTGATCCGCTTTTTATTCATAAATTAGCAACTCCAGAGGAGGCAAAAAACCAAGTTTTAGCGATGTTAGAAAGGGTGGGATTAACACCAGCAATTGAATATTATCAACGATATGGGGGGGAATTATCGGGGGGACAACAACAACGAGTAGCGATCGCTAGAGCTTTAATGACCCGTCCCCAATTATTAATTTGTGATGAACCCGTAAGTATGTTAGATGCGAGTATTCAAGCCCAAGTTTTAGATTTAATGTTAGAATTAAAACAAGAGTTTAATTTAACCTATTTGTTTATTACCCATGATTTATGGGTGGCTCGGTTTTTATCCGATCGGATTGCGGTTATGAACGGCGGTAAAATTGTTGAATTAGGAGAAACAGAATCAATATTTACTAATCCCCAACATCCCTATACCCAAACCCTATTATCCGCTATTCCTTCCCTCGCAAAAACAATATAATCATCATTCGTAGTGAACCCTTGAGGGTTCTATTATCTCTGTATTAATCACCTCGTAGTGAACCCTTCAGGGTTCTATTATATCTTTCTTAATCACCTAAATTGTCATGAAAAAACTGGTTTTAATTGGTGGAGGACATAGCCATGCGATCGCCTTAAAACAATTGGGAATTAATCCCTTATCAAATGTTGAATTAACATTAATTACGGATGTAATTCAAACCCCATATTCAGGAATGTTACCCGGTTATATTGCGGGGTTTTATAGTTTTAATCAATGCCATATTAATTTACAGTCCTTAGCTCAATTTGCTCAAGCTAAACTTTATATTGATTCAGCAATAGGTTTAGATTTAGAAAAAAATCTAGTAATTTGTAAAAATAATTCTACTATTCCCTTTGATATTTTATCAATTGATATTGGTAGTATTCCGACAACCTTAACTATTCCTGGGGCGATAAAATATACTATTCCTGTTAAACCTATTTCTCAATTTTTGCAATATTGGGATCAATTAATTGAGAAAATCAAGCAAAATCCGCAAGAAAAAATTAGATTAGCTATTGTGGGTGGTGGTGCGGGAGGAGTTGAATTAGCTTTCAATATTCATAGCCATCTAACCCAAATTTATCAACAATTTAATCAACCTTTAAATCAGTTGGAATTACATCTGATTCATAGCGGTAATCGGCTATTATCTGAACGTAATTCCGATTTAAGTCGGAAAGTAAAAACTATTCTCGCAAATCGTAATATTAATGTACACTTAAATCAAACAGTAAGTAATATTGATCAGAATCAGGTTAAAATTATTCGTTGTACATCAGGACTAACCCTAGAATGCGATCGCATTTTTTTGGTAACACAAGCATCAGCATCTCCTTGGGTTCAAAAAACAGGAATTTCAACGGATGAAAGGGGATTTATTCTAGTCAATAATTACTTACAATCTATTTCCCATCCCCAAGTTTTTGCCGCTGGAGATATCGCTACAATGGTTAATTATCCTCGACCCAAAGCGGGAGTTTTTGCTGTGCGTCAAGGTCAACCACTATTTGAAAATTTAAAAAGAAGTTCGCAAGAAAAACCTCTGAAATCTTTTATTCCTCAAAAGGAGTTTTTAACTTTAATTGGGACAGGAGATCAAAAAGCGATCGCATCAAAAGGATGGTTTAATATTGGGCCTAATTCTTTATTTTGGCGATGGAAAGATTATATTGATCAAAAATTCATAAAACAATTTAAGGGGATAATCTCCAGTCTTTTAAAAATATAGCATATAGCAGTTGCCGCATCTATTAGGACATTCTTGAAAGCTAAAAGCTGCTCACAGTAAGTATTTACAAGAGTGCCTATTGCCTATTCCCTATTGCCTCTTGCTATACCAGATACTAAAGAACTTTTTGATTGAAACAAGCTAATGTAAATCGGCTTCCCAAATTCCGATATAAATGCGATCAGATTGTTGTCGCTCAACAACACCTTTGAGTGAATCAATTGCAAAAGAATAATCGTTATCTTTGCGGTTATAAACCATTTTTAAGCCAGCTTCTAGGGTGGAATTTAAGCGACAACCTGACATACTATTAAAAGTAATTAAAATAGTTTTTAATTCAACTTCTTGGGAAAATGCAGCTTCCGTTTGTCGCAATTTACCCGATTTTTTATCAAACAAAAAACCTAGACTAACGCGGTTAGGAATTAAATGATAAAAAACAGCTTGGGTATTCGGCCAATACCCAGTTTCTATTTTTGCGGGAGTCCCAAACATCTGAAAGACTTGATTTTTATCAATACCTGGCTTAAACCCAGGAATTCCGTAGCCTGATGGAATTTCATCGCATTGGTCAAGGTCTATTTTCTCAGGTTGTATAGGAGTAATTTTAGGGATAGAAAAATCGGGAATAATCGTAGCTATAATCTGTTTAATTTCTCTCGAAGAAAAACCGATTATGGATGGATAAAAACTTTTAGAAGTGAAAACAATAGGTAATAAACCTATTAAAAACAATTTAATAATAATAGTTTACCTCCGACTCGATAATTTGTTAATTTAAAACACTGATTTGATTGGAGTCAGTAATCACAATTTTATCAATTTTATTAGATTGTTGTTCGGGAATAACTCCTTTAATTACAATAGTTTTATTTTGTAGATTTAACCCACTTCCAGCATTAGGAATCTGATTCAAAATTTTTGGATTCAGGAAAACATAATAAATCTTTTTATCTTTTGATTGTAATGTTAACCGAGTTATTTGATTTTCTACCATGGTTAAACCATTAACAATTCCTATAATTTGATTAGATTTTGTTGTCAAAGATGATGAAATAGTAGAAGTTACTGGAGAACAGAAAAAGTTAACCGGATTTCGAGTGAAATCCGCACATTTTAATACTTCTTCTGCTCTCTGACTAATTTGAATAAAGGAGGAAAAATCCGGTTCTCCATCAACACCATAATTTGCTTTTTTCTGGATATTTACAGGAGCATTAACTAACGCTTGGGTAATCGCTTTTTGATCATTATTTGACAAATTAGGAGAAAGATATACCCCTGACCCTGGAATATTTCTACTCCTCTGAATCACCCTAAAATTAGGATCATTTTTAACCGCTTCATAGGATGCTGCACCGACATCGGCTTTCCCAGTTCTAACTAACTCTTGAATGACTTCCCCCCTATGTCCCATCGTTACCCGTAGAGATTTGCCAAATAAATCATAACTAGGCATATAAAAACTAGAAGCAGAGTTAAAATCTCCTAAAGCAATAACGGTGGTATTTTTGAAATCAGAAATAGACTGAATTGAACTATTTTTTTCAACAAATAATGCCGATTGATAATAGGGAGGAGACTGGGGAAACATTCGCGCTACCCAAATATATCCGTTATCTTTAGCGGCTACGGAAATCATCGGGGAAAGGGTAAAAGCTATATCCCATTTTTTAGTGGCCAGTTTGTTTTTTACCTCTTGATAAGATTCCCTAAGTTTGCTATCAATAGTAATGGTAATTTGATCACCAAACTGTTGTTTTAAATATTCAACTAATGGGGTATAATCATCTGATTTCACTAAAATTCCAATAGTTAGGGAATTTGTCTCTAAACGGTTTATTGGTTGTTGTTTTTCTGAAAATACTAATGGAATTAAACCCGTTTTAGGATTGACAAAAAGATAAACCATAATCCCAAATAAAGATAAACTTAAGATGGCACTTATGGTTAAAATAAAAGCCTGGTTAGTTTTAGAAGAACTCATTTTTTTATTCTGGCGAGGATTGTTTTTCAATGATCGCTTGGCGAAATCCTAAAACCAGTAAAATATTAGCCAAGGTTAAAAAGACTTCTGCCCCGCCATGTAACCAATCAATATTAGCTAAAGATTCCTGATAAACTACTTTGGCATAAATTCCCGCCGGAATTGTTACCGCGACAAATACTAATGTTCCATAGAATCCCATTAAAGCTAAACGGGGCATTTGTCCAGAACGAGTTAAAAACCACAAAAACCCTAAATAGGGAAATAGAGAAATCGCAAATAAAGTATCTTTTGAAAACATTGTTTTTTAAAGGTTAGACGGAATCAAATGTTGTGTATAATCAAGCTAAATACCTTAATTTTTAACGGAATTTGCATTACGCCAAATCCACCAAGCCGCCACACAAAGGGTCGTATTTCCCACAACTGTCATCGTTGCTTGTAAGGTAACTAACCATTCTAAGGAGGCAGGATTATCAAAATAATGCCAGGTACAGGCACACATGGCGCTGACTAAAGATGGTAACATGGCGAAGGAAAGACCCCACCAAGCTCGATTTTGAGTCACTTCTCCATAAATCCAGATGAACCAAATCGCGACAATCCACTCAATCACACTCGAAATATGAATTACCCAGGTCGGAATAGATAAAGCGTGCATAATTTGACAATTGATAACAGAAAGTTAGTTAATATTTGAGTCTGATATTTATGTTAATTTAATTAGCGTACAATCTGATATTAATATTGGGAACTGGAGAAAGGGGAGGCCATGCAACGGGTAATTTGTAGTGGATATTATGGAAAGGGCAATGGCGGGGATGAGGCTTTGTTAGCATCGCTGTTACAAATGCTACCGCCTACGGTTGAACCAATTATCTTGTCGGGAAACCCCAGCCAAACCCAAAACCATTATCAGGTGGAAGCCTGCGACCGGATGAATGGGATGGAAGTTTTCAACGCCCTCTGTCGCGCCGATGCTTTAATTTGGGGCGGGGGGAGTCTGATCCAAGATGTGACCAGTGCCATCAGTCCTTTTTATTATGGCGCTTTGATGGGATTAGCGCAACGGATGGGACTCACAACTATTGCCTGGGCCCAGGGTATTGGCCCCTTGAACCGTTCTATTTCTCGATGGCTGGCAAAAAAAACCTTTTCGGGCTGTAGTGCCGTCAGCGTGCGTGATGTGGGTTCTGCAAGGTTATTATCTAAGTGGAATATTCCCTTTACCCTGGCCCCTGATCCGGTTTGGGCCTTGGAATCTCGACCCGTGGCCGGGTTGTGGGATTTACCCGCGCCACGAGTTGCCCTGACTTTGCGACCTCACCCCCAATTGACGCCGGAACGGTTATTATTAATTACTCAGGCATTAATATCTTTTCAAAAAGCTACCCAAACGTTTATTTTATTAATTCCGTTTCAGCCTATTCAGGATTTAGCGATCGCCCAAATTATACATCAAGCCCTACCCGAAAATAGTCAGATTCTAATATTAGATGATCCTCGACAATTAAAAGGAGTATTTCGAGGAGTTGAATTTTTGATTGGAATGCGATTTCATAGTTTAATTATGGCAGCAACAGAACAATGTCGCTGTTTTGCCTTGAGTTATGATCCTAAAGTTAGCCGTTTAATAGAAGAATTAGAATTACCCGGATGGGAAATTGATCAACTCCCAGAAGATCCTAACTTAATTAGTAAAATCTGGATTGATTGTTATGCTAATAATCAACCATTTTCCCAGGGAAAAATCGAGTTTTTTGTAGATAGGGCAAAAGTCCATAAAGAACTACTCTACTCCCAATTTCATTAAATCCTATTGTTCATTTTACAGTCATTATTTATGGCCCGCGTCCGAGTTCGTCAGCACGTTAATCCCCTCAGTCAAAAATATCTAATTCCGGTAATTCCGCCTGACTGGTCAAAGATTTATACCAATTCTAACCAACCCATTCATTTAGATATTGGCTGCGCTAGAGGTCAATTTTTATGCGAATTTGCCCAATTAGAAACCCAATGGAATTATTTAGGATTAGAAATTCGAGAATCCTTAGTTGAGGAAGCTAATATGATCCGAGATCAACTGGAATTAACGAATTTATATTATCTATTTTGTAATGCTAATACTTCAATTCAACCGATTTTAGACTCCTTACCAACAGGATTATTAAAACGAGTTAGTATTCAATTTCCCGACCCTTGGTTTAAAAAACGTCATCAAAAACGCCGAGTTGTTCAACCGGAATTAGTAAATAATTTAGCCGATTATTTAGCAGCAGGAACAGAGGTTTTTGTCCAGTCTGATATACAAGAAGTTGCATTAGAAATGTGCGATCGCTTTTCTGAACATCCCGCTTTTCATCGTACCCAAAATGACTGGTTAACGGAAAATCCCCTTCCCCTTTCGACAGAACGAGAACAATCAACTTTAGAACGAAATGAACCCGTTTATCGGGCTTTATTTATCAAGACATCTGATTAAAACAACAGAGGAGAAACATTCAGACTTGTAATTTTTGCCTGAATATTTATCCTCCAATTCTCGATTTTAGACCCTAAACCCTATTAATCTATAAGTGATGATAACTATTTTTCAGGGGGGAAATCGAGATTTAAAATTCACAAAAAACAGAAAAAAGAAAGTTGTCTTTAAATTTTGAAAAGTTTTTATTTGAAAACAATTAAGCACCAATAGCTTCTTCCACACCGGGTAAACGTTGAGCAGAATAACCGACACCTCGCACCGTTAAAATATATTCAGGATTGCGTTGATCTTCTTCAATTTTTGCTCGTAACCGCGCAACATGAACATCCACAACCCGCATATCCGCAATCCGTCGAGGTGTATATCCCCATAATTCCTTGAGAATTTCTGAACGAGAAACCGCACTCCCAGAACGTTTAACTAATAACTCCAAAAGATTGAATTCAATATAGGTTAAGGCAACCACTTTATCACCCTTATAAACCCGTCGTTTAACCGTATCAATCCGCACGGCTTCGAGTTGAATCATCTCTGGACTCAAACTATGGGATGGAGTCGTATCTTTAAACCGTCTTAAAATCGCATGAATTCGAGCTTCTAATTCTTTAGGAGAAAACGGTTTAGTTAAATAATCGTCTGCTCCTAATTCTAAACCCGTAATTCGATCCGCCACATCCCCTAAAGCGGTTAACATAATAATCGGAATATCTGATTTTGTGCGAAGTTCTTGACACACGCCATAACCATTTAATTTCGGCATCATTACATCCAAAACCAAAAGATCAGGACTTTCTTTTTCAAACATTTCTAGCGCTTCTAAACCATCGGCGGCGACTACAACATTATAACCTGCCATGGAAAGACGAGTCTTCAAGATCCGCCGAATCGCGGATTCATCATCAGCAACTAGAATTTTTTCTCCGTTGCGTTTTTCGTCAAATTGTGCTTGTACGCTCATATCTGGTTTTATAATAGATGGATCAGCCGTTAATCGAGCAAGGCAAAAGCAAATCACATCAATGCCCACAGGTTCTCAGGACTGCTTCAACCCACAAATTCTGATAAACTGCATAGTGATATGACGGGACAGAAATTCACTTGTTCTTGGGGTGGGTGATTCAGTCTGATGCTTAGATTGCTGCCTATTATGATAACATAAGTTTTCAATTTGTTATCAAACTTAACAAACCTACCATTTGTCGTAATATTCAGTTACGGGGGTTAATATTTTTAAACAAAACATCAATAGTGCTATAGCAATCCTAAATAGGTTGTAACATTTCAATACTGATATGAAACGGCCAGAAGTATTACCCCAGATCCCTCCCCCCCCTAGCCCCCCAGGGCTGTTCCGGTGTTCCCTTTTGATCAGGGATTTTAAACACAACTCAAATAGGATTGCTATATTATACCTAATTAGTAACAACGATTTTGGGATTTGGTAAACGTTCTTGGCGTTATTCCATGTTAGTCAAAGATGGGATCATCGAAAAAATGTTTATTGAGCTGGAAGTTGCTGGCGATCCATTTGAAGTTTCCGATGCAGAAACTATACTCAAATATATTAATCCTAATGCGGTCAAACTCCCTTTAGTTTCGCTGTTTACAAAAGTAGGTTGTCCCTACTGCGCCCGTGCTAAAGCCCTATTAAAAGAGCGAGGAATTGCTTTTGAAGAAATTGTTTTAGGGAAAGAAATTACAACCAAAAGTTTGCAAGCAGTCACCGGAAGTACCACAGTTCCTCAACTTTTTATTGATGGAAAACTAATTGGTGGTTCTGAGGATTTAGCCAAGCATTTTGGAGTCTAATAATTCCTTTTTAATAGTTCAGGGAATTAACCACCACTAACCGGAGGAATTAAAACAATTTCATCTTTATCCTGTATTTCAGTATCAGGATTAACGAATTCTAGGTTAATTCCAAACCTGGTGACATTTCGCCATTTTTCTAGTTCTGGGTGTTCTTGAATTAACCGATCTAAAATTGCAGAAATGGGAGTTTTTGGTGGAAAATTCAATACTAATTCTGGAACTTTGTAGGCTTCTTGAAAGACTGCAAATAGTTTCACCGTAACTGTGATTGACATAATTCGTAATTACCCATTACCCATTACCCATTACCCATTACCCATTACCCATTTCAGAAAAAAACCTACCCCGTATCATAACAGGATAGGAAGAAATATCGCTGAGAAGTTACGTTTAACTTTTATTTAAAAAGCGTTGAACTTGTCCAATGGCGATCGCACCAATATTAAAAAAAACCCAACCCAATGCTGCAATTAGGGGTAATAGAACAATCAAAATGCGAAAATCGAAATCCATAGATTCTCCTCCTAAAGTTTTTTAAACATCTTTCATCTTTTTGTTTTGATTCCAACTATTCTGGTAATCAAGAGAGGACTGAGGCTGTTTTGCCAGTTCTGTTAACCCCATTTTATCAGATTACGAGGATCAGTAGAATGAGAACCCGATCCCAGAATATAAAGTTTTGTTACAATCCTTGAGTTAAAATACTTATAAGTAGTTGCACAAAATAAATTACCTAGTTGAGAGAGGGAACATCCCCCCAAACCCCCCGTGCACAGGGGGCTAGGGGGGGAGGGAACAGGGTAGCTGAAGGAGTTCTATATGTGGTGGATGAAGTCCGGGAGTCTGCCGACGGCAAATCCTACGCCGTATACGGCAAAATTCGGCGTCTGATTCAATAGCATGGGCAGTTTGTATTTCACCCCTAACCTCATCCTTACACCCATTACCCATTACCCATTACCCATTAAATGGTCTAAGCTCTAATCTGTTAGGTCATCTGGCAAGAATTAGGGTAGAATAGGGATTTCCAACAGATCAGCATAACCTGGTTAAATCAGATTCAGTCTGATAGAATCTGAAAAATTCAAGAACCACAGACAACCTCACAACAATCAAGTGAGTGAATAATATTCGGCGGATAACTTGTCCGTGGGAGCCTGTGGACTGGATTGTGCCAACACTTCCACCCCTGAAGTCGGAACAAAACCAACATCAAAAAAATCCCAGATTTTAATTGATGGTTGTAGGTTTGGTGAAAGTGCTTGCTAGAATATCAAAATTAGACCCGTGTGAGGAGCAAATAGAGTGTCGAAAATACTACTGAAAGCATGGCTACTCAGTCCTGCCGTCTTAGGAGCTAGTTTATTAGCCCCGATGACAGCATTAGCAGAGTTACCCGTGACTAAGGCCGGGCCCACTGCGATTGCAGCGGCAACCGAAGTATCTGCCCCGGCAGAAACCCCTTTGGAACCCATCCAAACTGAGTTAAAAATCAGTGAGCAAGTCTCTGTGAATCCTTTGGACATTTTGACCCTCACCCCACCGCAACAGTTAGCTCAGGTTCCCGTGAATCCCCATGCTGGAGCAGGGAACAGTAGAGGCATCGAAACTCCCGCTAACAGCGAGATTCCCCTAGCTGATCTCGATGCTGCACCTCAAGGCGATGCGGCCAATAACGCCGAGGTGATGCAACAGCTTAATGAATATGGCCGTGAAGGTCGGGGCAACAAGCGTCAAGCTCAAGTTACCTCCGTCTCCCAACTGTCCGACGTTCAACCGACGGACTGGGCGTTCCAAGCTCTACAATCCTTAGTAGAACGCTATGGGTGTATTGCAGGATATCCCGATGGAACTTTCAAAGGGAATCGTGCTTTAACCCGTTTTGAATTCGCTGCTGGGGTGAATGCCTGTTTAGAGCGGATTAATGAACTGATTGCTGCCTCAACCAAAGATTTAGTCACCCGTGAGGATTTGGCGCAACTGCAACGCCTCATGGAAGAATTTGCAGCCGAATTAGCCAGTCTGCGCGGAAGAATTACGGTATTAGAAGCCCGCGCCGGAGAACTGGAAGCCAATCAATTCTCTACCACTACTAAACTACGGGGAGAAGTGGTGTTCTGGCCAGGAGATGCCCTTGGAGATCGGGCGTCTTATAATGTGGTCGGTCAGTTTGCCGATACGAGCGATGACCCCGCCGAAGCCTATTTTGGCTACCGCGCTCGTTTAAACTTTGATACCAGTTTCACGGGCCAAGATTTACTCAGAACCCGTTTACAAGCCCAATCCATACCGGATTTGAGTGCTTTTGATGTCACCAATACCCTAATGTCTCGGACGGGCATTGATGGTCAACCTGGCAACGTGACTCTGGATAACCTCACCTACCGTTACCCCTTCTCCCAAGGAAAAGGTTTAGTCTGGGTCGGTGCAAAAGGGTTAGCCTTGGATGATATTCAAGATGTTCTGACTCCCTTTGGTGATGATGCCGGTGGTTCAATTTCCCGCTTTGGACGCTTCAACCCGACGACATTCCAGGGCCCTTCTGGTACGGGCTTAGGTGTGGAATATGCCTTTAGTCACGCTTTTAAAGCTAACCTGGGTTATATGGCCGATGATGGTTTTGCTTCTCAAGCCAGCCAGGGTACAGGTATGTTCAATGGTACCTATGGTGCCATGGCTCAATTAGTCTTTGCGCCAACTGATAACCTGGCTTTTTCCTTGGATTATAACCACCGTTACTTCAGTAACGATAACGTATACGTTTCCGGTGGTACGGGGAGTTGGGGTGCTAATAGACCTTTCGGTAATAATGCCACAACCACAGATAACCTGGGCGTACAAATGAACTGGAGAGTCGCCAGCCATTTCTCCATCGGCGGTTGGTTTGGAAGTACCTGGGCTGACCAGAAGAATGGTGGTAACAGTAATGCAACCATTATCAACTGGGCTGCGGTGTTAGGATTTCCCGATATCCTCCGAGAAGGAGATGCTGGGGGTTTAATTGTGGGGATGCCTCCGAAAGTCGTCAGTCATGATATTAATGGCTTAGAAGACAGAGACACCTCCATTCATATTGAAGGCTTCTATCGCTTACCCCTCAGCGAGTACATTGCTGTGACACCTGGTTTCTACGTCGTCACCAATCCTGATCATAATAGCAACAACAACACGATTGTTGTGGGAACATTGCGGACAACTTTCCGCTTCTAATTCCCTTTTAATATTTATTGAATCAACCAGTTTCTTTAAGAGGCTGGTTTTTTTATGACTTCAAGATTGGGGTTTTGATCCGGTATTCCGAACGTTAATTAATTTGTTGAGAATATCAAACCAAAAGGAAGAACCCATGGAAATTGCGATCGCAGTTAATCCCCAGCCCATGATAACTTTAAATAGTTGAATAACAATATTTTCCCCTGAATTAAACTGTTGATTTAAGTTAGATTGATCCCATCCTAAAGGCAAGGAAGAAAAGTCAAATAAATAAGAATAGAGAAAATTTTCGGTTAAATCTTGACAATTTTTTGTAAATTCAGCATCTGAATTTAAACAGTTATTCAAGGGAGAATTAGGATTGTTAGTTAAAACAATATCAATACTTTGACTGATATTTTCCTGTAAAACAGGTTCTTGAAAAAGACGATTAGTAATATTTAATGTATCGGCATTTAATCCCATGGCGACTAGGAATCCAATGGTAAGTGTAATCATTTTTACTTGCCGTTTATAGACTCCCGATGCCCGGTTCATAGACTGTTGAAACCAATCGCTGATCGCTGTTTCTAAGGATTCAAAATTAGCAGTATCTCCGGCTTGATTTTTGGTTTTTATGGCTAAAATTTTGAATAGTTTAATTTGATCTGGATCAAAAAACTGTTTGATCTCCTCTGAGTTAATCGATAGAATAAAATCATCAATGGTTAAACTATTGATTTCGGGTTGAACTCCAGACTTTTCTATAATTACACTAATTAAGGCTAAAGCAAAGGTTGAATTAGGAATATAAGATGGCCCAACAGAATTTTTATTCCCCCGTTGTTTATAATCTTTCCAAGATTTAATTAAAGGGTATTGGTACAGAAGTTCTGTTGCTGAATCTCCTAAAATAAATTGAATAGAACGATATAAATTTTTGGCTCTCCAATCAAAAATAGAACTGGCTAAAAATTCTTGTATTTCTGATATTAATAAACTCAGAAGTAAATAAATAAAAAATAAGCCGATGGCGACATTAAGGGTTGAGGGAATATTCATATTTGGTTAAAAGTGGGGAGAAATAAGGGAAAGAAAGCCCTGAAGGGCTTACTACGGTTTGGGGATCATTGTATGATATTAGTTAAAATTAACATAGTTTTAAGGATTTTGAATTATGCTTCAATCTAAAAAATTACCTCGTTTAGCGATAACATTAGGTGATCCATCAGGAATAGGGCCAGAAGTAATATTAAAAGTTTTAGCTGATCCAGCACTGCATCAACATTGTGATCTAACTATAGTGGGAAGCGATCGCATTTTACAAGCAACCTATCAGCAATTACAAAATCAGGGATTTCAGGCGGCAAAACCTAATCAGTTACGGGTGATTGATTTAGAGCCTGATCCGAGTTTACCCCCATTAGAAATCGGGGTCGGAAATCAATCCAGTGGGGCGCTCAGTTTTCAATATTTAGATACAGCTATTACCAGAACTTTACAAGGAGAATTTGATGGAATTATCACCGGGCCAATCGCTAAAAATCTCTGGAATTTAGCGGGTTATAATTACCCCGGACAAACGGAATTTTTAGCAGAAAAAGCCAAGGTTAAACGCTTTGGAATGCTATTTGTTGCCCGCTCTCCCTATACAGGCTGGACATTAAGAACTCTATTAGCTACGACCCATATTCCCCTAACGCAAATTTCCCAAACCTTAAACCCGGAATTAATGAGTTTAAAATTAGAGTTGTTGGTCGATTGTTTACGCCATGAATTTGGATTAGAAAATCCTAGAATTGCCGTAGCCGGATTAAATCCCCATAGCGGAGAAAATGGGCAGTTAGGAACAGAAGAAAAAGACTGGTTAATTCCTTGGTTAAATCAACAACGCGATCGCTATCCCTATATTCAATTAGACGGCCCAATTCCCCCCGATACAATGTGGGTTAAGCCCGGTCAAGCCTGGTTTAATTTAGGAAAAAATGCCCATGATGCCTACATCGCATTGTATCATGATCAAGGGTTAATTCCGGTTAAATTAATGGCATTTGATCGGGCAGTTAATACTACAATTGGTTTACCCTTTATTAGAACTTCTCCCGATCATGGCACAGCCTTTGATATTGCGGGAAAAGGCATAGCTGATGGGTCAAGTATGAAAGCAGCCATAGAATTAGGTATAGAATTAGTCAATAATCGTATTAACCCTTAATTCCGATGTCAACCTCAAATTCTAAACCGTCTATTCTCTGGTTTCAGTTAATCGGATTATCCTTAGTTCAAGGAGCAATTAGCTTAACTTGGTTACTGTATAGATTATATGTTCCTCAACTTTTAGCTTCCTTGGGATTTCCGGGTTTATTCCCAACTATTTTAGTAATTGAAAATGCGTTAGGAGTAATTATTGAACCCATAGCAGGAAATTTTTCTGACCGTCAACGAAAATGGCTAGGAACTCGTTTTCCTTTAATTAGTTTAGGGGTAATTTTATCTTCCGGTTTATTTATAGCAATTCCCGCCTTTTATATTTTTGGTCAATCTCTTAATTCCCTACATTGGATATTCCCAATTCTATTAATTTTATGGGGCGTTGCTATGGCGGTTTTTAGAAGTCCAGTTACGGCTTTATTAGGTCAATATGCTGTACAAACAAAACTCCCCCAAGCCATGAGTATTTTAGTTGTTACGGGGGGTATTATCGGTGCAATTCGTCCTATTTCTAGTCAGTTTATTCTCAGTTTAGGATCGGGAATTACCTTTAGTATTGGGTCTTTAGTTTTATTGGGTTCTGTGGGTATTTTAAGATATTTTAATCCTGATTTGAGCGTTATTCCTCAGTCAGAAGAACCGACTCAAAAATTATATTTCAGAAACTTAGTTTTTGTGGCATTATTAGGGTTATTTGTAGCATTAGGATCTCGATTAATCTTAGGGGAAGTTTTTCCTCAAATCATCAAAAATTATGGTGGCAATACCCAATTAATTATGTTTTCTGGGTTAATTTTATTAGCATTTACTTCCATTCCTGCGGGATTGTTTGCTGTTAAAATTGGCAATAATAAAGCAACATTAATCGGATTAATAACAACAGCTATTTTATTATTATTCTCGTCTTTTGTTGTGAATAAAATTATAATTATTCTGGTTAGTTTATTAATGATTGCCAGCTATAGTTTAGTCGCCAATGGAATTGTCCCCATTGCCTTTTCTTTATTTCCATCCCAGAAGAGCGGTTTAGGAATAGGAGTATATTTTGGGGCGTTTTCTTTGGCGATGAGTGGATATGATTTCATCATCAAAAAATTGGGAACTGTTGACCTTATAATCAATTATCGCTTGGGGATGATGGCATTTTTAATTACAACTTTTTTGGTATTATTTTTGCCGAAATTAACAATTCCTAAAATAACTGAATAAAGACAATTCTGATCTATTCTAAAATAAACCTTAACCGATGTCTAAATTAACAATATCCTCAGAACAGATTAAAGCTATTTCTACCCACGCCGAACAAACCTATCCCCAGGAATGTTGCGGTTTATTAATGGGCGAAATTAACGAAAATTATGATAAAATAATTGTAGATATTATTCCTACAGAAAACGCTTGGAATTCTGAAACAGCCAAAACCTTTGAGGAAGTAGAAACTACTAATAAACCCGTTACCTCAGAACGTAGGTTTACCATTTCTCCTCAACAAATGATTCAAGCTCAAAAACAAGGACGAGATCGCAATTTAATCATAATAGGTATTTATCATTCCCATCCCGATTATCCCGCCATTCCCTCCGAATTTGATCGAGTTTGTGCGTGGTCAGACTATTCTTATATTATTATTTCCGTCGAAAAAGGAAAAACCACCGACCTACAAAACTGGATTTTAGATCAACATCATCAATTTCAGTCCGAACCCTTAATCACACATTAACCGATCTTCCCCATCCTCAGCTATAATATATAGTTTTGATGACCCAAATCCCTAACTGGGACGGTTATATTTTTTGTCAAAATTGCTATGCTAAATCCGAATCTGGATGAAATCCAGTTAACGAAAGACGACTACGAACGGTACTCCCGCCACTTGATTTTACCAGAAGTCGGTCTGGAAGGTCAGAAACGCTTAAAAGCGGCGAGTGTGCTTTGCATCGGAACCGGGGGACTAGGTTCGCCCTTGCTGCTATATTTGGCGGCGGCGGGTATTGGACGCATCGGAATTGTTGATTTTGATGTGGTGGATACCTCCAACCTGCAACGCCAAATTATTCACGGGACTGCTTGGGTGGGGAAACCCAAAATTGAATCGGCGAAAAACCGGATTTTGGAGATTAACCCCGCTTGTCAAGTTGACCTCTACAATACCCGCATCAGTTCAGAAAATGCCCTCGACCTGCTGCGACCCTATGATGTGATTGTAGATGGAACCGACAATTTCCCGACCCGATATTTGGTGAATGACGCCTGTGTGTTACTGAACAAACCTAACGTCTACGGGTCAATTTTTCGGTTTGAGGGTCAAGCAACGGTTTTTAATTACCAAGATGGGCCCAACTACCGGGATTTATACCCCGAACCTCCTCCCCCCGGAATGGTTCCCTCCTGTGCAGAAGGCGGGGTTTTAGGGATTTTACCAGGAATGATTGGCGTGATTCAAGCCACAGAAACCGTTAAAATTATTCTGGAAAAAGGACAAACTTTAAGCGGACGTTTGTTATTATATAACGCTTTAGAAATGACGTTTCGTGAGTTAAAATTACGTCCAAATCCTGTTCGTCCAGTGATTGAAAAGTTAATTGATTATGAGCAGTTCTGCGGTATTCCGCAAGCACAAGAACAGGAGGCTAAACAGAAAATGAATATTCCTGAAATCACCGTTGAGGAACTTAAACAATTACTTGATAGTGGGGCGGATGATTTCCTATTAATTGATGTTCGTAATCCCCATGAATATGAAATCGCTAAAATTCCGGGTTCGGTGTTAATTCCTTTACCCGATATTGAGCAGGGAAAAGGCATTGAACAAGTCAAAGAACTGTTAAATGGTCATCGTTTAATTGCCCATTGTAAATCGGGAATGCGTTCGGGAAAAGCTTTAGGGATTCTCAAGGAAGCAGGAATTTCAGGAACTAACGTTAAAGGTGGAATTCTGGCTTGGAGTCGAGAAATTGATGCTTCAGTTCCCGAATATTAGGTTGAGATTGCATTGATTTGTGCTCAAAACCTGTAGGGGTTGGGTCTCCCAACCCTCTTTGCTTAAACACCAGATATTAAAGTTAGTAATTCTGCTTCTGATAATAGGGTAATTCCTAAATCTTGGGCTTTTTTAAGTTTAGATCCTGCTTCTTCTCCTACTACTAGATAATCTGTTTTTTTACTGACTGAATCGGTTACTTTTCCTCCGGCATTTTGAATTAATTTTTTTGTGTCTTCCCGTTTTAATGTTGGTAATGTTCCTGTAATTACAAAAGTTTTGCCTGCCAAGGTTTGAGGTTCATTACTTTGATTATAGTCTATTTTTTCTGAATTTGCAAGCTCTAATCCTGCGGTTTTTAATCTTTCTATTAATAGTTGATTGGCAGGAAGATTAAACCATTCATAGACAGAATAGGCAATTTCTGGCCCGATGCCATAAACACCTTCAATTTCGGCGGCGGATGCTGGGGTTAATTGTTCAACACTCTTGAATTTTTGGGTAATTAATTCGGCATTCACACTGCCAACATGACGAATTCCTAAACCATATAATACCCGCGCCCAAGGTTGGTTTTTAGAAGTTGCGATCGCCTGAATAATTTTAGTCGCTGACTTTTCCCCCATCCGGTCTAAAGTCATTAATTGTTCAACGGTTAAATCATATAAATCTGCTACGGAATTAACTAATTTTTTATTAACAAACTGTTGAACTAATTTATCCCCAATACCATTAATATCTAAGGCATCTCTGGAACACCAATGAATCAAAGATCCTTGTAAAATTGCCGGACAAGAATCATTAATACATCTGGTTACCGCCTCTCCTAATGACTGTACAACCGCCTGACCGCATTCTGGGCAATGGGTTGGCATTTCAAACTTTTTAGCGTCCTGGGGGCGCAATTCTAATAATACTTTTACGACTTCGGGAATAATTTCCCCGGCCTTGCGGACAATTACCGTATCACCGATATGCAGATCTAATTCAGCTAGGCGATCGCGGTTATGTAATGTCGCTCTTTGCACCGTTGTACCTGCCAGTAAAATCGGGTTAAGTTCTGCAACGGGGGTTAAAGCTCCAGTTCTCCCCACTTGTACAGTAACAGATTTAATTTGAGTTGGCATTTCTTCGGCCGGATATTTATAGGCGATCGCCCATCGCGGAAATTTCTGGGTAAATCCTAATTTTTCCTGTAGAGATAAGGGATTAATTTTAATTACCACTCCATCGGTCATATAGGGTAAATTGTGCCGTTTTTGATCCCAATATTCACAATATTTGATCACTTCATCTACATTAGAACAAAGTTGACGATTAGGATTAACTTTAAACCCCATTTTTTGCAATAATTCTAAATTATCCCATTGGGTTTGAGCAGAAACTATTTCTAAATTATTCTGTTCGTGAATATGTAAAGTATAGGCAAAAAAATCTAGTTTCCGTTGGGCGACAATTTTAGAGTCTAATTGTCTTAAAGTTCCAGCCGCAGCATTTCTAGGATTAGCAAATAATGATCCCCTTTCTTTTTGTCTTTCTTGATTAATTATTTCAAATACTTTTAATGATAAAAATGCTTCCCCTCGAACTTCAACTAAATTAGGTGGATTTTCTAATTCTAATTTCAAGGGAATTGAACGAATTGTTTTTACATTTTGAGTAATTTCTTCCCCGGTTATCCCATCTCCTCGGGTTGCACATCTAACTAATATTCCGTTTTCATAAGTTAATGCTAAGGCAGATCCATCTATTTTTAATTCACAAATATAAGTCGGAAATTCTGATGTATTTGTAGCTGTTTTTAGACCTCGCTCTTGCCAAGTTTTTAAATCATTAAAATTAAAAGCATTATCTAAACTGTACAAAGGAATATTATGTTTAACTGATTGAAATTGAGTCGCGGGTTTTTCTCCTACTCTTTGAGTTGGGCTATCGGTTGTAATTAATTGCGGATATTGTTGCTCTAAATCTTGCAGTTCTCGATATAATTGATCATAAACAGAATCCGCCATTGTTGGCGCATCTAGGACATAATATTCATAACTAGCTTTCTGCAATAACCGTCTTAATTCTTCAATTCGTTGCTGAATTTCTGGGGTAATTTCTATCATTGTTAATACCTCAAACCTGTGAATGTATAGCAGTCGAGCTTGGTAGTTAGGACAAAGAAAGCTTACGGTTAAGTCTTTTACCCTCTGTTCCCTCCCCCCCCAAACCCCCCGTACACGGGAGGTTTGGGGGGTCTGTTCCCTACTATCAAAGATAGTAAAAGGAAGATTAATAAATTAACCTCCCTTTCTCAATTAGGAATTACCGTTTTTCCGATCAATTTTGAGTTTCTATAAATTTAAACCCGTCAACTCAAAGGATTTTTGATCATTTAAGTCGTTCTCTTTGTTCTTATCATTTTGACTTCCACCATTGACATCAGCCGGAAATTGATTAATTCCTTGCAAAATTCGAGATTCATTTTCCACTTGAAATACATTGGCGTAAAGGTTAGCCACAATCTGTTTTCCCTCTTGGGTTAATTCCAAATATTTTAATGCCGCCGGAATATAAGGAAACACTCCATTCCAGTAAAATTTAGCATAATTTCGGCGTAAATCCCCTGGAGTTTTATAACCTAAAACTTTGTTAGTTCCCACTTCTTCAAATTCATAAAATAGGGAACTAATCTTTTTCAGATACCGGGGATCACTGAGTTGACCTATCAAATCAGCAGCCCGGGCTAGTCCCGAATAATTATGTCGATCTTGATGGGTTTCATCAGCAGGAACAGGAAAACGAGTTAACTCAATATTGCGTTTAATTTGTTCCGCATCAATTAAATTATGTCCCCCAAATCTTTCATCAATTACTAACTTTCCCCGATCAACATGATAAGGAGTTAAACTAGCTGATGTGGCTCCCACCGAAATAGGCACAATTCCATCCCCAATTCCCGTTGCAAATAAACCCAAAGATTCTTGATCTTGACGACAAACACCCTTCACATAGCCAATATCATGACACAGTAAAGAAATGATAAAATGTAACCAGTCTTCGGTCGTAACTCCACCTTCGCGAATATGTTTTCCGCGTAAAATTTCCTGTCCCACTAACGTCACTAACATGGTATGCTCAACGTTGTGGTAAAGAGCGTCACAATTGGCAATATTTTCCAGTGCCATTGTTCCAGCCCAGGCAATAATTTCGGGGTAGTTGGGTTTAAACCCACCGTAAGTTCGACGGTATCCAGCTTGTAATTGCTGAACAAAGACATCAATTAGAATCGCTGTGGCATTAAGCATAACTTATTAGTTAAATAAAGTGCTACAGACCAGATAATTAGCTATCTAGTCATGGGTTTTAAGGCTTAAGCTAATTATATTCTATTAATCCGTTGTCCCGGTGTGGGCAAAATTTCAGATCAACCTAATTTTGAACTGATTATGACATCCGCATTTGATCCCGATTTAGTTTTTCTGTTATACGACAACACCCTACCCGGGGACACCTTGACTAATGGTAGCACAACGGTTCCCGGAGGTGATAGTACCGTTTCTGGCAATAGCAGCTTGAGTGGAAATGGAAACCAAATTCCTCAAGTCACAGATACCCTGGGTGTTAGTCTAGCTGGGACTGCGGCGGCAGATATTATCCGAGGAAATATAGGGCGAGATAGTTTGTATGGTCGCGGAGGAGGAGACACAATTTTTGGTGATGACGGTGAAGATTTGATCGATGGGGAAACTGAAAATGATTATATTAATGGTAATCAAGGTCGGGATTCTATTCTCGGTAGTGATGGAGATGATACCCTATTTGGAGGCAAAGGTGCAGATACTTTAGAAGGTGGAAATGGTAAAGATTTTTTATTCGGAAATAACGATAACGATCTGTTGATCGGAGGGGACGATAATAATAATACCCTGTATGGTGGAGCCGGAGATGATTGTCTGGTTGGAGGAAATAAAGATGATTTTTTATCCGGTGATCGAGGTCAAGATATTTTAGTTGGGGGTGACGGAAAAGATACTTTCTTTATTTCGGTTAATTCTGGTAGTGGAAATGCTGCTTTAACAGATATTATTGTAGACTATAATCAAAATGATGATGTTATTTTGCTACCCAACGATTTAGCTTTTAGTAAACTAAAATTTGAAACAGACCGTGTGAATGGAGTTAACGGTTTATTGATTCGGACAGATGATCGAGATAACCCCACTTATCTAGCATTTATTCCTGGTTTTACAGGCAATTTAACATCGGTTAATTTTAAATCTCTACCTTAATAAATAATAGCAGAAAACAACCATTTAATACAGGAAATTTAATACTAATGTACGGGTTTATCAACCTTAATAAATCTGCCGGATTCACCTCCCATGACTGTGTGGCGCGAGTTCGCCGAATATTACGATTAAAACGGGTCGGACACGCGGGAACCCTTGATCCCGCAGCAACTGGAGTATTACCAATGGCCTTGGGAAAAGCCACTCGTTTATTGCAATTTCTCCCTTCTCATAAAGCTTATCATGCTAGAATTAAATTCGGTGTCACCACCACCACCGATGACTTAGAAGGAGAAACCTTAACTGTTCAATCTGTACCGCATTTACAACTTGAACAAATTCAAGAAATTCTCCCTCAATTTATCGGTAAAATCGAACAAGTTCCTCCTATTTATAGTGCGATTCATGTTCAAGGAAAACGCTTATATCATTTAGCCAGAAAAGGAGAAGTTATTCAGGTTCCCAGTCGGACAGTCGAAGTTTTTGATCTGAAAATTCTTAATTGGTATCCTGGGGAATTTCCCGAATTAGAAATTGCGATCGCCTGTGGTTCAGGAACCTATATTCGCTCTATTGCTAGGGATTTAGGAGCTATACTTAATACTGGAGCTACTTTAGCTAATTTAATTAGAACCGAAAGTAGTGGTTTTGATTTAGAAAATAGTCTAACCTTGGAAACCTTAGAAACCCAAGTTCAACAGCAAACCTTTTCGCCCCTATCTCCAAATATTCCTTTAAATCATTTAACAAAAATTATCCTAAATTATGAATCAATAAAACGTTGGTTTCAAGGACAATCTATTGTTGTAGAAAATCAAATAATAGAAGATCGTCCCGTGAGTGTCTACGATCAAAATCAACAACTATTAGGAATAGGAAAATTAATCGAAACTCCCGATCAAATTCTCCTCGCTCCTCAAATTGTTCTCACCGAAAATTAACCGATTTTTTAATATGATCAAAACCCTATTAATTACCCTAATTAAAGGCTACAGATTGTTGATTTCTCCCCTATTTCCCCCCGTTTGTCGCTTCCATCCTACCTGTTCCCAATATGCCATTGAAGCCCTAGAAACCTTTGGAATAGTCCAAGGAAGTTGGTTAGCCCTCAAGCGAATTTTACGCTGCCACCCCTATCATCCTGGGGGCTATGATCCCATTCCTCCCAAACCCGAAGATTAGACTGATAAATAAAAAAGGGGTAGACTAAGCTACCCCTAGTTCTGAATTACTACAAATTAAGACTTAGAATAGTTCAAAGTCAGTAGCTTTCAGAGCAGGATTATTCACAAAGGTAGCTACTTCTTGTGTAGCACCACCGGCCAGGAAGTATAACTTGCCGGTGGTAGAGTCATAAACCAGTCCATTAGCAATAGGAGTATTACCAGGGTTGAAGTTAGCAATCACTTGGAATTCATTGGCTTCTACACTGACACCCAGAGATGTGAACGTACTAGAAGCCAAAGCAATCTTGTCAGTTCCCGATACGAAATCAACCACTACATCGGCATTAGCAGTGCCAACTTGACTAAAGGCAAATGTGTCACTTCCGGCATTACCAGATAAGTTATCATTGCCTTTGTCTCCATTAATGAAGTCATTTCCGTCTCCACCAGCAATCACATCGTCGCCGGCACCACCATAGATGGTATCGTTTCCGGCCCCACCATAGAGGTTGTCATTACCCTTTTCACCCCAGATAATGTCATTGCCGTCATCACCATAAATTAAGTCATTTCCTTCACCGCCACCAAGGATGTCATTGCCAGCGCCACCGTAAATCGTATCGTTTCCTACGTCACCAAAGACGGTATCATCTCCATCACCACCATAGAGCAGGTCATTTCCATCACCACCAGCAATGAAGTCTTTGCCACCTAGACCATAGATGGTGTCACTTCCTTGGTTCCCGTAAAGCTCATCGGTATCGACGTTACTACCATAGATCAGATCATCACCACTGAAACCATAAATGATAACAGGGGCTGCGGCTCCAGCGGAGAGAGTATCACTAAGACCAGCACCTTGAATTAAATTGGTATCAGCCGTACCTGAAATGCTATTAGCCTTACCTGGGACAGCATTTAGGGCAACTCCGCCCCCTGCTAGTGTTACTGATGCTACGCCTTCGGATGTTACTATCTGAGACATTTAAGTGCTCCTCACTTGAGTTAAATAATGTTAGCGTTTCGATTCTTTGGGGATTCTACAATAGGAACTTAGTTACTGGTAGCTTTAGAGATGATTAAACTTCAACTTACCAGAGATTCCAGTCGGTCAATGAACACCACGCTTAGTTTATCCTAAAGAGAACAAACAATCCATTGCATTTTAACAGAAAAAGGGACGATGTTGAAAATTGAGCAAAGTCCATCTCTTGTAGGTGCAAACAATGGTTTGACACCACCGACTAGAACCCATTGGAGTGAAGCCAAGCACCCGTCAGTAATGAGTAAAAAAATATCGTATCAGCTTAACAGAAGTGTCAATAAAATAGCAAGAGATTGAGAAATTTATATCTTGGTCTTCAATGGACACAACAGGAATACGCCCTGATCTCACATCCGTTCTTGGGTTCGGCAAAACTGGCTATCGCTTGATGTGAAATGATTGACCGCCCGACGGGAGCAAAGGAGTCCTAGATACAAGGATTTCTTGACACCCCCGCTTAGAACTGTCCTCGTGACACCGACCTGGAACCGGACGTAAAAACAATCTGGCTTCTCTGACTGACCTTGTTACTGGGAAGTTCCCAACAGAATCACCGTTTTATTCAAGAAAACTGAATTGATTGATCTGAATCGGCTAAAATGCTTGAAGTTAAACGAATCCCAGCGATATCTATGTCACATCAACAGGAGCCGATGCCACGATTGACTTTACTCTACCAATGGCATCGACACCCCAGCCCCAGTGGGTTAAGAGGATGGCTAACAATCATTTTAGGATTAGGGCTGATATCAGGAATGGGAAGTCCAGTTTTGGCTGGTATCCCAGGGATTGGGCCCAATACCCCATTGATGTCCCAAAATTTGGCTCAAAATTCAATCATTCATATCGATCCCAATGCTGGACGTGATAGCGAAACTTCCACAGGAAGTCAAACTGGCCCCTATCGTTCGATTACTTATGCGCTGCAAAGGGTTCAATCGGTTACAGTGATTCAACTTAACCCAGGTACCTACAGTCAGGAAACCGGAGAAGTGTTTCCGATATCCCTAAAGGATGGGGTGACATTACAAGGAGATGAAGCCAGCAATGGACAAAATACGGTGATTATGGGGGGGGGAAATTTCGTGAGTCCCACCTTTGCTCGACAAAATGCCACAATTAAAACCCAAGGAAATAGTCAAATTATCGGGGTTACAGTTACCAATCCCAATACTAGAGGAACGGGTTTATGGATAGAATCTTCTAGTCCTGTAGTTAGTGGCTGTACGTTTATTGAAAGTAAGCGGGATGGAATTTTTATTACTTCTGAAAGTAATCCAAAAATCCAGAGTAATATATTTACTCAAAATGCTGGAAATGGGATTTCAATTGCCCGTTCAGGAGCCGGAGAAATTCGGAATAATGTTTTCCAAAATACCGGATTTGGGATCTCGATTAATGATGAAGCGTCTCCTACAATTATGGAAAATAAAATTATCGAAAATCGAGATGGAATTGTGATTTCTCACCAAGCCAAACCTATTTTACGAAATAATTTAATTGAAAATAATGAACGAGATGGAGTGGTGGCAATCTCCCAATCTCAACCGGATTTAGGCACAACCGCCAGTCCTGGTCAAAATATTATTCGGAGTAATGGTCGCTATGATGTGTATAATGCCACACGCGGTTATACCCTGACAGTTGTTGGAAATGAAATCGATCAAACCCGCATCTCCGGTGCAGTAGAGTTCTGAAAATAAAAAGCCAGCTTCCAACTGAGGGAAGCTGGCCTTCACGTTTTTATATGTAGGTTTATTATGTTTAGGGTCTTTATATAAGCTGACCCCATTTGAGCGATTAAATCGGATTTATGGTTAAGGTCTTATAAAAGCTGACCTCAATTGATTAACTATATATAATCATGCCAGGGATCAAGGCAAAACCTTAATTTCGTAATATTTTCTTTATTTTCTTTTGTTTGCGTCTTGTATTGTTAGATTGAGAAATATGTAGTTATGTTACTTTCTGTCTGATGGACGGCGACTGGCCCGTTGTTCCCAACGGAATAAACCCACCATTAGGGCCACCACTCCCACCTGTAGAGCTAAGTTTGGTAACGCGGAGGTGATATTCCGTCCGGCTAACAGTTGGGCCAAAAACACCACCGCCCCAATAAAACCTGAAGCCCCAAAACCAATATAAATAAACTGTCGTAAACCCCGATAAGGAGCCATCGCTTCCGCCCTCAGACGGGTATATTGTTCGGGACTCAGTTGGGAGTTTTGTTGAGAAGGATTAGATTTAGGAGTTGTCATATTAGTTATAGTGCTAGGGAATAGGGAACAGGGAACAGGGGAAGCAGAGGAGCACCAAGCAGTTCGAGCGTCCTCGCTCGCTTAGTATCACCCAAAACCCATTCGTAATTCGTAAAATTCGTAATTCGTAATTCGTAATTCGTAATTCGTAATTCGTAATTCGTAATTCGTAATTCGTAATTCGTAATTCGTAATTCGTAATTCGTAATTCGTAATTCGTAATTACCTTAATACTAACAAAATTGTCTGAAATAACCCAATCACAACCCCTAAAATTCCCCCTAAATTAACAATGGCTTGTAATTCACTTTTAACGATACCATTAATGGCAGCTTCCATATTTTCAGGAGAAGTTTCCTTGACTCGATTAATAATCACCTGTTCAATATTCAAAATCGGAATCACTTGAGCCATAATTTTCTCTATATCCCGTTCTAAATACCGTTCTAAAATTAAAGCTAATTCCTGACTGACTAATTCTAAAGATGTATTCATCACGGGAGAAATTTGTAAACGTTTTAAAATCCAATTTGAAACATTATCCCAATCAATGGATTGACTTAACTCTTGAAGCACATCAATACCTTGTTCTTGAATATAGGTTTTCACAGCATCTCCCATCGTTTTTCTTAACTGTTTGACGGTAGAAACAGGTAAATTTTGTAAAGAGATATTTTGCAACCACTCTTGTAGTCTTTCTCGTAATCCTAAAGATTTAATTAATGCGGTTAATCGTCGATTAGTTTCTTCTTTTTCGTCTAAACAAAAGGTTCGTAAACGGGTTAAACTATTGCGTAATCCCAACAAATTTGCTACCACCCAATAGGTTCCAGTGCTTTGTTCACGGAATCCTTCATCAATAATTGAAATATTTTTATCCGTGAGAAAATCAATTAAAGCCTGTCGCAATATTTCCGGGGTTAATACAACCTCTAACAGCCATTTAGATAGGTGTTGCGATTGTTGATTATTTAATTGAAATTCTAATAAAATTCGATCAAAAATTTGGTTGATTTGAGGAGCCAGAAAGTCATCTTTTTTGGCTAAAACCCTTAAAATTTTAGGTAAAGACTCTCCAATAAAATCCCGTAAAATTCCCGCTAAAATTTTAGCTGTTTTTGGTTCTGTATCGGCTTTAATTTGATCTAAAGCTAGTCTTAAAAACCAACTAATAGCGGCTTGCATTCGTTCTGTTTCGAGCAAACGACGCGCTAATTTTTGTAATTCTTCGGGAGTCAATAAAGACCCCATAATGGTATCGGAAATTCGTTTAGCTAAACGCTCTTGATTTCTGGGAATCAAACCGGGAGTAAACGGAATCCTTCGGCCATAAATCTGTAGCGGTCGATACGGACGAAATAACATTTTAATGGCTAAATCATTGGTAAAATAGCCAATAATTCCACCCACCATCGGAGGTGTAATTAAAACCAACTGTTCAGAAAAATTGACCATTCTTATCGTAGCAGTCCACTAGGAAACCATCTGATGTATTAGCAATTGTCACTGAACACACCGAATACCTAAAACTTAATTGGCTTTAGTGATTACTAATACTCCCATCATACCGCTTGCAATTGGGTAATGTGTGGCGGTTGAAAATCCTGCTTGCTGGGCTAACTGAACTTGTTCTGTACCGATAGGGAATTGATCTAAACTGGGGTTAATATAAGCGTATTCTTCTCGAAACCCAAATCGTTCCGCCGTGCGAACCACAAACTGCTGTAAATACCACTGTTGAAAAGTACGCAATAGGGAACCCGGAGGACGGTGAAAATCCAAAATCGCAGCTTTTGTCCCAGGTTTGAGTACCCGATGAAGTTCCTCAAGACTGCGGGGAATATCTACAACATTCCGTAAACCATAGCCCATAGTGGCACAGTCAAAGGTGTTGTCTGAAAACGGCAATCTTAATACATCCGCTTCTATCCAAGAGATCTTAGCCCTTGGAATAGTAAAGGGTCGGGGTCGGTGCTGGGCAATTTCCAATTGACAACTGGAAAAATCTACCCCAAACACCTGTCCCGGTTCTCCAACCTGTTGTGCTAATAATAGGGCTAAATCTCCACTTCCACAACATAAATCTAAAGCGGTGTCTCCAGGTTTAGCCCCACTCCAGGCTACGGCCATTTTTTTCCAAATCCGATGTTGGCCTAAACTTAACCCGTCATTTAACTGATCATAGACCGGGGCGATGCGATTAAAAATCTCTTGAATCGGGTTATTTTCCTGAACCATTCCTCTAATTAGCTGTTAGCTGTTGCCTGTTGCCTGTTGCCTATTGCCTATTGCCTGTTAGCTGTTGCCTGTTGCCTATTGCCTATTGCCTGTTGCCTATTGCCTGTTCCCTGTTCCCTTCTTCAAATTGATTAATGCCCCAGACTAATTAAAGCCAAAGCGATTTGTTGAGCCACTAAATGAACCGTGATCAGATCGTCAGGACTCATCTGACAAGGCTGTTTCCATTGTACTGATAATAGACCGATTAGTTGTTCCCGATAGGTAATCGGAATATTGATATGGGCTTGAATTCCCGAACTTTGATAGTGAGCCAGAGTAGCTAAGGCGGGATCAGTTGTAATATTAGTCGATGCTTGTACAGTTCTGGTAGTTATGGTTTCCTGAACTAAAGGATCAATCTCTAACCAGTTTTCCACAACACCAGTGGAACTATAATGACCTTCTATAGAATTTAAGCGATTGTCTTTAATTTGTTGCAAAATACAAACATCGGCTCGGAACCCCGATGCGACGGCTGTGCACAATGCAGTGAGTAAACTTTCTAGGGTCGTCGCTGCTTGGGCCGCTTCCATAATCGTCGCTAACAGTTGGGTTTGAGCCTGAGCGCGATTGAGTTCTGCGGTGCGTTGGTTCAGCAATTGATATGTTTGGGCGGCTCTTTCTACTACGGCTTTGAGTTCATTGGGATCCCAGGGCTTTGTAATATATTTGTACACCTGTCCTGAATTAATCGCATCTACCAAGTCCTCAATATCTGTAAATCCGGTCAAAATAATTCGCACGGTATTGGGGAACTCCGGCACAGTTTTGCTGAGAAACTCTGTACCCTTCATCTCTGGCATTCGTTGGTCGGAAATAATGACCGCCACTTCTCCTTCGTTGGCCAAAATTTCTAAAGCTTGACCCCCGCTTTCCGCCTTAAATACATCAAAGTTACGTCGAAATGTCCGATAGAGCAGATCCAAATTATCCGGCTCATCGTCAACGACCAACATCTTAGGCTTTTTGGGTCTCTGATGGTTCATGAGTTAGCGCTTAACACTTTCTAGTTGGGGAATTTCAACTTCCATCTATACCGATTCTTTTTGAAGAACGTTTATTGATACCAGTTATCAGTTATCGGTGATTAGTGGTTAGATCTGCGATGGCGTCTCTAACCACTGATTTTGTGATTATAGCTGATTACTGATTACTGATTACTGATTAAAGAACTGACCCAGATTAATCCGCCACTCACCAAAAGCACGATGATTAAAGCGATCCCCAAAAATTGATTGTCTTGAGTCTTCACCCCATCCCCAGAGTTCACCTTATGTGAAACCGGGGGTTTGGGAATAGACCGAACGGTCGCCACCGAATTGTTTTGAGATCGGGAATTTCCTTGGACATCCAGATGATCCAAATCAGGAATTTTTACAAATCCCTCTGGGTCAATATAGAGTTTAGGAGCTTCCAGGACTTCGAGTAAACGACGAGCCTGTTGACGAGTGCCAATATTCGGATGACGAGTCAACTGTTTACATAAAGCGATCGCTTCTTGCCTTTTGCCAGAGGCTTCAAATGCTGTGACTAACCACATTTGGATCTCTCCACCCAGAGGAGAATTGAGTTCCACAGCTTGACGAGCCTGTTCTAAATATTGAACCGACTCTCGATAACGCCCCTGTTCAAAGGCAAACTGACCCGCTTGATATGCAATTTGAACGGCTTCTAAGGGTTCTTGAGTCACGGTTTTCCCTATTTAAAACTCATCATAGTTGTTCCGAGGCGCACCTTCATCCGAATCGCGCTTAGAACCCAATAGGTCTAATTCATACACTCGAATTACAGGTTTTGAACGTTGAGTGCCTGTATTCCGATCTTGCCAATAGTCAAACTTTAACACTCCTTTAATCCCAATTAAACCGCCTTTACGGACATAGTTAGCCGCAACTTCTGCTGTTTTGTCCCAAATTTCTAAGTTAAACCAATCGGGTTGATCCGTTTTTTTAGTCCGACGGTTAACCGCTAAGGTTAAATTACAGACGACGCTACCGGACTCAAAGTATTTGACTTCTGGATCGCCACCAGCGCGACCAATCAACGTCACAATATTTAGGTTCATAAGAAAATAATGATCGAATAGTGCATATCGAGGTTCTTCAGACCTTGGGTAAAACACAAGGATCACCGAAACTAAATCCTTGGTATTTTTAACTTACACCGCCGGGAAGTCCCCCGCTCTAACTGTACCCAGGTAAGCGGTAGGATGAAAGGCGGGTCAACTCCGTACCTACATTGACCGAATCTTTTTTCAGTATTATGTAGTAAGATATTCAGACCAGGAGGTACAAATCGAGTGTTACATCAAGCTGTACAAGTCCGTCTGTATCCAACTGCATTGCAAAAAGCACTACTAGCCCAAACATTAATCACGGATTTCTCACGGATTAAGAGGATTTCACCGATTACATCTTTAACTTCGTATTAGATAAATAATTTAGTGCGAAGCAAGGAATATAATCCGCGTTAATCCTCTTAATCAGTATAATCGGTGTCAAAGAAATTAGCGCGTAAACAAAAAGCCTGTACTTGAGCCCTTAGGCTACGCTCAGGAGAGCCCCAGTCGAAGTGGGAGTCAGTCAAGACAAAAGTATAGAAAAATTGTGGCCGCATTATACGAACGAGTTAGTAATTCCCGGCAAGATTTTCTACATAAACTTAGTCATAAGTTGGTCAGCGATAGCCAAGCTGTCATAGTGGAGAATCTTAATGTCAAATTTGCGTCTGGAGTGCTATTATTGTCACAGGTTTTTAAATTGAGCATAATTAAACAACCTAAAAACTTAACTAAATTGGTTAAGTGCGGAGTCACACCTAACCGTGTTGCTGTTTAATAAAGCTAAATTTGAACAAAAACCTAGATATAAATTAACAACAACTCTTCAACCTAGATCTGGGTTCTCGATCAATGTGAGTTATTGCCTTAATCCTAAGTGTCCAAATCCAACTGATCCAGCAAACGAGAATCGGCGCACTTGCTGTCAATGTGGCTCGGATCTTTTGCTGGAAGGACGGTATCGTGTGATCAAACAACTTGGAGGAGGAGGTTTTGGCAAAACATTTGAAATTGATGATCAAGGCAAATGTAAGGTTGTAAAAGTTTTATTAAAAAATCATCCTAAAGCCGTCGCTTTGTTCAAACAAGAAGCGAAAGTTTTGAGTCAGCTTAATCATCCTGGAATTCCTAAAGTTGATCCCGATGGCTATTTTACCTATCTTCCCAAAGGGAGTAACGAAGCCCTTCACTGTTTGGTGATGGAGAAAATTGAAGGGCTAAATTTACAAGACTGGATGAAAGAACGAAAAAAAGAACCCATCAGTCAAGAACACGCTTTGGAATGGTTAAGAGAACTGACTGAGATCCTAGAGCAAGTTCATAATTTGCAATACTTCCATCGGGATATTAAGCCTCAAAATATTATGAGGAAACCCAATGGACAGTTAGTATTAATTGATTTTGGAACTGCAAGGGAAGTTTCAGGAACCTATATTGCTAAGGTAGAACAGGGGCAAAATGTAACCGGGATTGTTTCCCCTGGATATACACCCCCAGAACAAACGAATGGCAAAGCTGTTCCGCAATCCGATTTTTTTGCCCTGGGACGAACTTTTATTTATTTATTAACCGGAAAACCTCCCACTGCTTATCCAGAAAATCCTCGAACTGGAAAGTTATTGTGGCGAAAGGGCGCACCCAATCTTTCTGATCAATTTGCGGGAACTATTGATTTTTTGATGGCCCCTTTTCCGGGTAATCGCCCTCAAACGCCACAAGCAATCTTGCAGTGTTTAAAAGATATTAAACCTCTAGGCGAAGAAAAAGAAGTTCCCCCGCCTTCCCCTACGGACAAAAAGCAAGTCAAGCAAAATTGGAATAGTGGGTTTAATTTTTCTATTCCTAAAATTAAATTTCCTAAAATTCAGCTTAAATACTTCTGGGTTTTAGGAACATCCTTAATGGTATTGGGCGGAGTTTATACACAAATTGATGGCTATATCCGTTATGGATTTATCCCGGCTAATCCAATTTTAATTTTAAAAGGATTGCCAGGCAGTATTTTTTTAGAGAGGTACGAACGAGCCGTTGGTGAAATTTATGCTATTGTCATTAGCCCCGATAATAAAACCCTGGCTGTGGGGAGTTTTGGGGCAATTAAAATTTGGAATTTAACAACAGATGTCAAACCACGAACGATTGCAGCCCATTCTAGTTGGGTCAAGGCTCTGGCTATTAGTCCCAATAATGCAACCATAGCCAGTGGTAGCAATGATAAAACGATTCGTCTGTGGGATTTAAAGAATGGAAAGAAAACACGAACAATTGAAGAACATACTGAAGGTGTAAATATTGTTGTTTTCAGTCCTGACGGTCAGACCTTAGCCAGTGGGAGTGATGATAAAACTATTCTGATTACGCCTTTAAATAAGGGATCTCGACAACTCATGTTTACGGGTCATGAAGGCGCAATTCATGCCCTTTCATTTAGTCCTGATGGTCAAACTCTAGCCAGTGGAAGCTCAGACCAAACAATTCGGTTATGGAATTTGGAGACGGGCACTCGTAAACGAAGTATCTCAGGTCATGACGGTAGCATTAATGCTCTGATTTATCATCCAGATGGCAAAACCCTAATTAGTGCCAGCGATGATGGTACGATTCGGCTATGGAACCCAGATACGGGAGAACAAAAAGAAGTCTGGAAAGCTAATAATAGTCCTGTGAAATCATTGGCAATCACAAAAGATGGTAAGACTCTTGTGAGTGGGGGTGATAGTGTAATTATTTGGGATCTAAAAACGGGCAGAAAACGGGTGGTTTTGTGGGGTCATGATAAACCTATTAATGCTTTAGATGTAAGTTCAAATGGTCAAATTGTAGTTAGTGGTAGTGAGGATAAAACCATTAAAATTTGGCGAATGCCTTAATGAGTTATAGCAGTCGCCAGACCTATTTAGATCATATGCCCAATAGTCGTCTGTTTTGTCGCGATCGCCTGCCCAGTAGTCGTCTGTTTTATCGCGATCGCACTCCATCGAACTCACGTTTAATAGTAATAATTAGTCCCCCCTCTCTTCGCAGGAGAGGGGTTGGGGGAGAGGTCACACAGTTTTTCCTAGAGAATGAAACAGCCCTGGGGTTTGGGGGGCTGTTCCCAGATCCGGCGTTCCCTGTTCCCTGCTATATCAGTAAAAAAAAGAAGTTAAGAGTTAACTCTTAACTCTTAACTCTTAATTGTTAATTCTTACACTGATAACTGTTTACTGATTTAGAAGCGGAATTGAGTCCGCAGAGTTCCGACCACGATTGTATTGTTATTGCTATTTTGGTCGGGGTTAGTAACTACATAGAAACCAGGAGTAATGGCGATGTAGTCGTTGAGAGGATAGCGGTAGAAACCTTCAATGTGAATGGAGGTATCTTTATCTTCTAAAGCACTGATATCATGGCTGGTTACTTTAGGAGGCATACCGACAATTAAACCACCTAAGCCGCCTTCTTTCAGGACATCGGGGAACGCCAAAGAAACAGCCCAGTTAATAATGGTCGCACTGTCATTACCGCCATTCTTTTGGTTAGCCCAGGTGGAACCAAACCAGCCACCCAACTCAAAGTTTTTGGAAATCCGCCAGTTGGCTTGGAAACCCAGGTTTTCGGTGGTGGTTGCATTTTGACCAAAGGGTCTATTGGCAATCCAACTTCCTGTTCCCCCAGAGACAAACACACTGTCATTGGTGAAGTAGCGGTGGTTATACTCTAAACCCACACCAATCTTAGGACTGGGTTTAAACACCAATTGCAGACCCGCACTGTAGCCACCATTGAATACACCCTGACCTGAGTTGGCTAAAGATGAACTGGCTTGGTCAGCCAAGTAGCCTAAATTGACTTTAAACTGATCACTGAAGGCATATTTCAGACCCACACCTGTGCCTTGCGGCCCTCGGAAGGTAGTCGGGTTATACCGACCAAAGCGGGAAAGTGCTCCATCTCCAGAACCACCAAAGGGGGTTACTGTATCATAGATATCATCATTGTCAAGACCCTTAGCTCCAACGAAGACATTGCCTTTACCATTGGCGATCGGGAAGCGGTAGTACAACTCATCTAATATGACACCATTATCCACACCATCGATGCTAGTACGACTCATCAAGGTATTGGTGATGTTGAAAGCAGACAGGTTAGGAATAGATTGAGCTTGTAAACGAGTTCTCAACAAATCCTGACCCGTGAAGCTCGTATCAAAGTTTAAACGGGCGCGGTAGCCAAAATAGGCTTCCGTTGGATCACTATCCTGGTGAGCGAACTGACCCACTACGTTATAAGTAGCCCGATCTCCGGCGGCGTCTCCACCCCAGAAGATGACTTCTCCACGGAGTTTGGTGGTGGTAGAGAACTGATTGGCTTCTAATTCGGCAGTTCTAGCTTCTAAGGCATAGACACGACCGCGTAGAGTGGCTAATTCCGCCGCAAATTCTTCTTGTAACCGTTGCAGAACGGCTAAATCTTCACGGGTGACCAAATTGGCTACAGACGCCGCAATTAGTTCGTTAACCCGTTCTAAACAGGCATTTAAACCCGCGGCAAACTCAAAACGAGTCATGGCCCGGTTGCCTTTAAAGGTTCCATCGGGATAACCCGCGATACAACCATAGCGTTCAACCAAGGATTGCAAAGCCTGGAATGCCCAGTCAGTGGGTTGAACGTCAGATAATTGAGAAACTGAAGTGACTTGCTCTAGGGCATCGGCAGCTTCAGCATATTCATTAATTTGTTCTAAGCCTGAGACGCTGGTTTCGCTCGGCTCAGTTGATGACATCTGAGCCACTTGGAACTCAGAAGCTTGAGCAGTTTGTAGTGGGGCCGAAGCCTCTGAAGTTAGGATGTTTAACTTTTGAGCCGTGGCAAAAGTCTGCGGTTCGTTCTCGTTTGTAGCCTCACCATTGACTAAATTGGTGGGTTCAACCGCAACATCAGGGGTCAAAGACAGGGCTAGTTGCTCTGCGGATGACTCGGAATTGGCTTGAGGTTGCAACTCATTATTCTGTCCAGTGGTCGGAACTGCACGGGCAGCTTCGAGGGTGATGGTCGCTGTATCTGTCGCATTTGCCAATTTCTCCGATGGAGCCTCGGTTGCGAAGGCTGCATTCGTTAAGAGAATAGCTGCTCCCAGAACGCCTGGACTATGCTTTAGAGTGTTCAATAAAACTTTGTTCATCATCTCAATTCTCACACCGACACTTAAAATACCACAAAGCAAGGGAGTCCCTAGCTCGACTGAACCAATAGTATCATATCTTAACTATAGTTTTTCCACAGTCAAGTGGGGGAACAAAAGTTAAGACTTGTTTTCAACCGGATTCAATCGGTATAACCTTTACTTAGAGAGGGTTTGGCTTCTCTACAATTTGTTCAGAATTTATCCGTCGAATTGCCACTAATGATGGTTTGGGTGGATGATTGGGTTGTTTACTGGGCCAATTTGATCCCCAAGGAACTTGACGAGTTTGGATAAATTCTTCTCCTTGGGTGGTTTGTAAAGCAAATTCGAGGGTTTTTGTTGCCATATCCCGGCGAGTTTGGTTCTTTTCCCCCGGATGTTGGACAGCAATAAATAGGGTTTTTTGATCAGGAGTAAAAAATGGCCCAGTTAGTTCGCAGTCCATTGGCCCGATAGCAAATAAAAAGGCTTGACCCACATATTCCCCTGATGTTGGTAAAAACCAAAACGAATTATTACCATATAGTCCCAATAACTCCGCGCCCTCTAAGGGTTGTTGATTCTTGTCAAGACGACCCTGGGCAACGGGTTGATTATGTTTGCTGGTGGAAATATCCGTAACCATCCATAAATTCCCGATCGCATCAATGGCTAAATTATCAGGGTTGGCAAATCCTAACCCTCCTTGGGCCACTTCTCCTCCGGTGGCGACCATTTCCCATCGAAAGGTCATCGCCTGGGGAACATTCCCATCTTCTACTAAACGCATCACCCATCCGTATTCATATTGTTTTTCCTCCGAAGGAGATTTAAAAATCTGGAGGTTGGGGCCCCCGGTTTCAGTATCGGCCGTACCTGATGTGAAGGCAATAACTAAAGATCCATCAGGCGCGATTTCCGTATCTTCAGGACGGGCGGCACAGGTCGCGCCCACAGCACTCGCAGCTAAATGGGCATCAATCAAAATTGACCCTTGTTGTTCTTCTGGAATTCCGGTATACAAATCTCCTAGGGTTTTAAACTGTTGTTTGAAGTTTTGGATATCTTTATCGGTTTTGGCAATAAAACTCCCACCTTTTGGCCGTTGGGGTAAGGTAATAATTCCCCCAGCATGAATATTAGGCTGATCAGGATTTATAGTTGTATCTGCTGTTAACGGAATCCATTGCCCTGTACCATCAGGATTAAATTTGGCCGCATATAACATCCCATCAGTTAATAATTGGGAATTTTTTTTGTCTTGGGGGTCTTTAACTGTCCCTTTGCTGACAAATTTATATAGGTGTCCACTGCGGCGATCGCATCCTGAATAAAATGCTAAGGGTTGACCGACTTCGACCCGAATTCCCACCGCTTCATGGCGATAACGTCCTAACCAGGTGTGTTTTGTGCCATAGTCCTTGGGATTTGTCGGATCAACTTCTACGATCCAACCATACTTATTTCCCGCTAGTCCAAATACATTACCCAAACCCTCCATTTCTTCTAATAAAAAAGGAGTTTCACTAGGAGGATAGGTTGTTCCATCGGGATAAACGGCTTCAGTTACCTGACTTTGGAAATTTTCTTCCGCACTCAAGACCGTCCCCCAGGGAGTTGTTCCCCCGGCACAATTAGCGAAAGTTCCAATAATTTTTTCCCCTAATTGATCATTGTACCCCTGACCTTTTTTTATAAATACGGCAACGGCCGGCCCGGTCGCTTTTAAATATTGGTTATTTTCCCAACCCGATAGTCCGCTAATAACTCGATCAGCAGCAGAATTGGTTCTCACCCAACGACCATCAGCTTGACGCTGAACAGAAATCACCGCTATACCTAAATCGGTTAAGCCTTCTTGAGACAGTTTTAAAATATCCTGGCGTAAGGGGTCTTTTTCTGGTAATTCAAAAGCGTTTATTGTTGGCTTTGGATCGGAGGATTGAAGATTTTTTAGAGGTAAGGGTTCACCGATAATCTGTTGATAGGTTTCTAACCAAACAGCAGAACTAATGTACTCAAAGTTAACGGTTAAAAAACCTTGATCTTCTCCCGTAGAAATAAAGGAAACATAATCATTGTTATAGCCAAATCGAGAATTTCCTACTTTGTCTCCCCAAGTGGCAATAACATCATAAGTAAATCCTTCAGGTAGAACTAAATCATCAACGACTTCGTAGGTACTATAGGCTTGAATTTGTTGTGCAGAAAGGGAATTATCACTAACTGGAATTACGGATTTAGAAGTTTGGGCTTGAATCAAATCTAAGCTATTAGGTAGTGGCCCTTTGATGGGTTTAAACGGTAAAGATTGAGGAAATTTAGGTTCCGGGGATGAGAAGATATTAGGTGATTTTGAGGAATTTTGACAGGAACCGACGGCTAATGTCGTAAATCCTGCACTCAAAAACAATAGAAAATCACGACGATTCACAGACATAAATTTGTGTTAAATTCTGAAAAGGGAATTACAAATTACGAATTACGAATTACAAATGGGGAATGGGGATGTTGCTTGTTTCCTTAATAAGTTTTTTCTGTTGCCTGTTTCCTGCCCCCTTAATTTTAATACAAATAAATTTAAACTCTATAGTAATTACTGCTACGCTTTTTAATCTGTTAAAGCTATTATTTATTGCTATTAAATATTTTCAATACCAACAAATATTCACTCTATTTAATAACCAATAATTACGAATTACGAATCAATAATTACGAATTGAGAATTAAAGATTAATAATTCTTAACTCGTAACTCGTAACTCGTAACTCGTAATTCTTAATTGCTAATTCGTAATTCATCTAACTTCAACCAAATCGATAGCCAAAACCCCGAACTGTAATCACATATTCTGGTTTGCTCGGATCTAATTCTAGGTTTTCGCGTAACCAGCGAATATGAACATCAACGGTTTTGCTATCCCCAATAAAATCTTGTCCCCAAATAATATCTAATAATTGTTCCCGTGACCAAACTCGCCGAGGATAACTTAGAAATAGCTCTAGTAAACGAAACTGTTTAGGAGATAGTTTCACCTCTTGGCCACGAACCAGAACCCGACATTCTTCTTGATACAAAATCACTTCTTTATATTGCAGCATGACTGGCTCTGGCAGTTGAGAATAGCGTCTTCGTCGCATTAAGGCCCGACAACGCGCCATAAACTCCCGCATTCCAAAGGGTTTAGTTAAATAGTCATCGGCTCCTGCTTCTAAATAAAAAGCCGAATTATTCGCGCTCTCCCGCAACCCAATAATTAAAATGGCCACAGAATTTCCCTGATGTCGTAACATACGACACAGATCCAAACCATTAATCGAGTCCATAATTAAAAGGTTGAATGGAAAATCCCCGACGGGATAATTAGGGTTCTGAATTGAAGGGAGAGCATCTCGTCCATCGGAAGTCACCATCACCCGATGACCCTGTTCTTCCAAAGCTAGGGAAAGCATTTCTCGCCAAGGCTGTTCGTTTTCCAAAAGTAAAATATGGCCATCTTGTCTTACATCAGAACGGTAAGGAATCTTGCTCAATTCAGGAGAAAACATAAAAAAAATTTTGCGGGTTGGATAAGTAGAAGTTGTTGAAACTGGCTATTGTCGCCACAAGTAACTCGACATTCTGAGGAGTTAGTCCAGTGTCAACCATCCAACGTAATTATGTTCTCCGTTACGAATTCCTTCACATAGAGACGACCGATATTGGACTGCTAAGGCAAATCCAACCCCCGATTTTGTTGGGAGGTCGCCAGACTCATCCTGATTTAGCCTCGGTTCTAGGTTTTTAAGCATTGTTAACGCTCAATTTGCCTGGTTGTTGGAAATCTGAATATGGTCGATAGCCTCATGATAATAGGGAAAGGTTAACAAAAGGTAAAGGCTTAGTAATCTTATGGTTAAATTATTCTAATCAAATTAAAATTCTGAACGGGTCGTATTTTGGGTTGGTAGGGTGTCAATTCCTAGAGTCTGTTTGACTTTTGTTTTTATTAGGTGAACAGATAACTCAGGTACAATATTGAGTAAATCTGAAATTTTAAAATTGCTTAACTTAACTTAACTTAACATAATGTTACTACATCTGAGTACCTGGCAAGAAGTAGAAGTTTATCTAACCCACTCTGGCGGTATCATCATTCCTATTGGTTCCACAGAACAACATGGGCCAACAGGATTAATCGGCACTGATGCAATTTGCGCTGAAGCGATCGCCAAAGGAGTAGGAGAAGCAACCAAGGCCTTAGTTAGCCCGACTATCAATGTTGGTATGGCACTACACCACACAGCTTTTCCAGGTACTATAAGTCTGCGACCGACAACTTTAATTCAGGTAATCAATGATTATATCACAAGTTTAGCCAAAGTTGGATTTACTCACTACTTTTTTATTAACGGACATGGGGGAAATATTGCTACGCTTAAAGCGGCTTTTTCTGAAACCTACAGCCATTTATCCGATATCAATATACCCAAAGCCCATCAAGTCAAATGTCAAATCGGCAATTGGTTTATGTGTGGCTCAGTTTATAAGTTAGCAAAAGAACTCTATGGCGATCAAGAAGGTTCCCATGCCACACCCAGCGAAGTCGCTTTAACACAATATGTTTATCCTGATTCGATTAAACAAGGTTTCCTGACACCAGAAGTGGCTAAAGGACATCCTATATATGGCTCGGAGGATTTTCGCCAACACTATCCCGATGGTCGGATGGGCTCTAATCCTGCCTTGGCAACCCCTGAACATGGCCAACAATTTTATGAATTAGCCGTTAAGGAATTAAGTCAAACCTATTTAGATTTCCTCAATAATCAGTAATCAGTTAACAGTAATCATTGATTAGTCCAAGAGTTCACAGTAATCAGTCCAAAAGTTTACAGTTTATAAATGAATAGCCAATAAATTAAAGGCTATTTCTTCTACTGATAACTGTTAACTAATAAGTGATTAAGTTCTAGCTCGAAATTCAACAACATCTTCCTTAATAGTAACATCATATCCACTTAAGAAATTTTGACCCAGTAAACCCACATCCAGGGCTGGAGCGATCGCCACAGTCAGATTATTTTTTATAGCTCCAGCAACATTAAGAGTCTGAATTAAACCTATTTCAAATTCAACTCCCTTTTGACTAGGTGTATCCGCTTTACCTCTTCCGGTTGGAGTCACCCCCAGCTGTTCCGCCATCATAGAAGTAATAACTGTGCCACTGGCTCCAGTATCTACCAACATTTCAAAAGGAGTTTGGTCATTAAAAATTACTAGAATAACCGGGATTCCACCTTGTTTTCTAACAATTTTAGCCTGATAAACTCCCGGTGTTTTTAGGGGAGCAACAGCAGTTTTTGGGTCGGCTTGTGGAAAAACACAAACTTCATTTAGAGATATAACTCGTCCTGATTTTGTTTTCAGAAAACAGCCAGGATGTTCTTGAGATAAGGCTCCAATATCATCAGTTAATATCAATCCTGTGGTCAATAATAAAATTGAAACCAGGGATATTAATGGAGATAAGCCTTGATTTTGGACTCGATGACCAGGTTTCAAAAAATTGGGCATCACCGCCATAGAAGGAGATAATTGGTATAACCGAACTAAATAAGGGGAATTGTTCATGATTGTAATAGTGTGAATAGTTAATTTAATCTTTACAGATAGATTTTAAGCGGTCAATTTCCTAATTTCCGATCCAAGGAGGTCTTGACCTAGAAAAATTTTACCTCTCAATTGAGAACGATAGATCTTTTCGCGGTATCCTAAACAATCGGAGCCAAAGTCAGTTCGTTTAAGGAAGTCTGTGAAATACTTTTTTTTAACCGATGGATGGACAATTGGACGGGTCTGGGGAGTAGGGGGTTTGTGGGATCAATCTCTGCGGCGACGTCCACCAGAAATTCAAAGAATGGATTTGTGTCTTTGGGATCGGAATCAACAAGAAAAGATGTGGCTGTATAGGGTGGAAGATTCTGTCCTGATGTTAGAAGTTAGACCAGACATTGCCACAATGACCGACTCCTCTAACACCATTGGTCAAGTGGTTCTCACCCGATTAATTACAGCGGAACAAGTCCTAGAACGTTTAGCCAGTGCTGCAACTGAATGTCAAATCAACCAAAGCCTATAATCCGTGTAGGATTAATTGTAGTCAGCGTTCGTGATATTATATTACTGCTCTCTTGAGAATCTCAGTGCCTTTATATCTGAGAACGTCAAAGCAAAGTGATCAAGACATTGGGTTTTAAACCCCTAATCCCTTGTTCAGCTTGTTGCTAGAATGTCAATGTCAAGGTTAAACTCCTTCGCCATCGTGAAACGGTTAAGACACACTTTTAGGCGTAAAGCATTGGGCCAAGAGCGGCGAAAACTCTTAAAACAGCAAGAGAATCAACTTAATTCTCTCTACCAGAAAATAAATAATTAGGTTTACTTAATTCAGTAGGGCGGGACACGCCCGAACTCTAGGCTTGTAGTATCCTAGTAAGCTTTTGGGGATAGACCCTCTGGGATAGCTATGACTTAGACTTTGTAATTGGTACAGTAGTACGGTTAAGAAGTTTAAGAATTGCCGCAAGGACATGGTTCTTAAAGGTCAGTCGCTGAATTAAGAATTCTCGTCTCTTTAGAGCGGGGAGTGTCAAAAAAAAGTAACCATTATCAATTAGAAGGAGCGTAGTCAATGGGACTACCCTGGTATCGTGTACACACAGTTGTCCTGAATGATCCGGGACGGTTAATCTCTGTGCACCTGATGCACACCGCTTTGGTGGCAGGTTGGGCTGGATCTATGGCCCTGTATGAACTCGCAATTTATGATCCTTCTGATCCCGTCCTCAACCCGATGTGGCGTCAAGGGATGTTCGTCATGCCCTTTATGGCCCGCTTGGGAGTAACCCAATCCTGGGGTGGCTGGAGTCTCACCGGAGAAGCAGTAACTAACCCTGGAATTTGGTCTTTTGAAGGGGTAGCGGCTACTCATATCATTCTGTCTGGTTTACTGTTCCTCGCTGCCGTTTGGCATTGGGTCTTTTGGGATCTGGAACTGTTTACCGACCCCCGTACAGGCGAACCCGCTTTGGATTTGCCCAAAATGTTTGGGATTCACCTGTTTTTATCCGGTCTGCTTTGCTTTGGTTTTGGAGCCTTCCACTTAACCGGCTTATTTGGCCCGGGGATGTGGGTATCCGATCCCTACGGCATTACAGGCAGTATTCAACCCGTTGCACCCGCTTGGGGGCCAGAGGGATTTAACCCGTTCAATGCGGGGGGAATCGTGGCTCACCATATTGCGGCTGGGGTTGTGGGGATTATTGCGGGTCTGTTCCATCTATCCGTTCGTCCACCCCAAAGGTTATACAAAGCCCTGCGGATGGGGAACATTGAAACAGTCTTATCCAGTAGTATTGCCGCCGTGTTCTTCTCGGCTTTTGTCGTAGCGGGAACTATGTGGTACGGTTCTGCTGCTACCCCCATCGAACTGTTTGGCCCTACCCGATATCAATGGGATAGCGGTTATTTCCAACAGGAAATTCAACGCCGGGTACAATCTAGCGTTGCCCGTGGGGATAGCTATTCTGAAGCTTGGGAAAAAATTCCTGAAAAACTTGCCTTTTATGACTATGTGGGCAATAGCCCCGCGAAAGGCGGTCTGTTCCGGGTCGGCCCCATGAATAACGGCGATGGCATTGCCAAAAATTGGTTAGGCCATCCCGTATTTAAAGATTCTGAAGGACGGGAATTATCGGTTCGTCGTCTTCCTAACTTCTTTGAAACCTTCCCGGTTATCCTAACGGATAAAGAGGGTGTGATTCGGGCGGATATTCCCTTCCGTCGGGCTGAGTCTCGCTACAGCTTTGAACAAGCTGGGGTGACGGTCAGTTTCTATGGTGGTGACTTAGATGGCAAAACCTTTAAGGATGCTCCTACCGTCAAGAAATATGCCCGTTTAGCTCAACAAGGGGAACCCTTCGAGTTTGATCGGGAAACCTTGGGATCGGATGGTGTGTTTCGGACGAGTACCCGGGGTTGGTTCACCTACGCTCACGCTTGCTTTGCGTTATTGTTCTTCTTTGGCCATATTTGGCACGGTTCTCGGACGATCTTCCGCGATGTGTTCGCTGGGGTGGAAGCCGATCTGGAAGAACAAGTGGAGTGGGGTCTGTTCCAAAAACTGGGTGACAAAACCACTCGTGTTAAAAAGACCGTCTAGGATATCTCTAGTTCAGGCTTGTGGGGTATTTTTGTAAACCCTAATTTTCAAAAGAGTTGGAACTTTATTCATAAAGTCTCCAACTCTTTCTTTATGGGGAATTGGTGGGTCAAAGTTAATCGGTTTTTTCTTTCTTCTAAAACTGGTAATGTGGGTTTAAATGCAGTGGGTAGTTCACTCGCTCAATGGTAGACTATTAGAAAATAATAGGTTTAGGAAAAATTGACATGGAAAGTGTTGCTTACATCTTAGTTTTGACATTGGCTTTGGGAGTTATCTTTTTTGCAATTGCGTTCCGGGAACCGCCTCGGATTGGTAAGTAAGTGACAATCAGAGCATCTTCGTCCACTCCAATACTGAGTCATGGGTTTTAAGGTTGATTGAACGCTTTTTGCACTGAGCGAACCCAGACGCGCCTAAATTTTAACAAGGGATTGGGGTGTTCACTGGTTTAAATAAAACCCTGAGTTCTCATAACTCAGTATTGGACTGTTAAAGAGTTAAAGGCTGTGCTTGTAATCGCTGATCAAAAAACTCCTATTCAGTGAAACAACCGCTCAAAGGACGTTAATCATGCAGTGTCCAGTTTGTCAATATACGAATAGTCGAGTGCTTGAGTCCCGTGCTGCTGAATCAGGTAAAAGCATTCGACGACGCAGGGAATGTCTTCAGTGTCAGCATCGCTTTACCACCTATGAACGGATTGAATTTGTCCCGATTACGGTGATCAAGCGGGATAAAAAACGGGAATCGTTTGACCGTTCCAAGTTACTGCGCGGAATGGTTCGAGCTTGTGAAAAAACAGGACTTTCTGCTCCCGATTTAGAATCAATTATTGATGAAATCGAAGCAGAATTGCAACAACGTTCCCAACGGGAAATTCCGACTCAGGAAATCGGAGAATTGGTTTTACACCGACTCAAATCCTTGAGTGAAGTGGCTTATGTCCGATTTGCTTCGGTTTATCGACAATTTCAAGGGATTCGAGACTTTGCAGAAGCACTGAATCACTTTGAAACGGCTAATGATCATGCTCAAGAGTTAGAAATCGTTTCAGAAGAAAATTCTGTCTGTAACTGTGAGGATTCATCAATGGATGCCTCCGTTTCTCTGTGTTCTGCATCCCTACTCGGATCTCAACATTAATAAGATTAATCACCCGTTGTTAGTTTGCTAACAGTCTCTAGTTTATGCTAGGATTCAGGCAAGATATATATTGCCTCAATATCAAAACAAAAGTCAGCGAAAAAGTATCGGCATTCGTCCAATATCCAGTTAATGACCTAGAGATCAGCACTAATTTTGTTTCGGCCGGAGCCTTCGGTGACTCCCGTTACAGTTGATCAACTTAACGGCAGGTCGGTTGCGACCAAAAAAATGATCCAAAGTAAAAAAAAAATGATAAGATAGAAAAGCTAATCTACCAAACTGTGCCAAGATCAGCAAGATTAGTGATTCTCGCTCTTAACAAAATGTCCAGCCGAAATATAAATACCTGATCACAGGGGCGACATTGTTGATGAACGGGAATTCAGATTATAGTTAAGGTTTTTTGGTCTGCTGTCGGACAGTCAGTGGAGTCTAAATAAGTGCTTGTGTAAAAGAATCTGAACGTGGTTTTTAGGACAGAGATGATCTAAAACTAAACAGACCCCTTGCAACAAGACTCTCTTATTGCATCGATTATGGTGTGATGGTGAGAATGTAAAATCGACTGGACGTGGTAATGCTCGCTTTTTCTGTCTTGGACAGGTATGCCCGGCACGAACGATGTCAAGTCAGCAGTTTTGATCTAAGCTCAAAAATTGACCCTATCGGTCATGATCAAAAACAAGAGCACTTACTGCAAAACAACCATTTAATAGGAGCAACTTTAGGATAAAACTCGCATGATCAATCAGAAAACAAAACCAAAAGATGTGGGCTTCACCCACGAAGATTTTGCCGCCTTACTCGATAAATACGACTATCACTTTAGTCCCGGTGATGTAGTGGCGGGGACAGTTTTTAGTCTGGAGCCAAGGGGCGCTCTGATTGACATTGGCGCTAAGACCGCAGCATACATTCCACTACAAGAAATGTCAATTAATCGGGTGGAAAGTCCTGATGAAGTATTACAGTCTAATGAGACCCGTGAGTTTTTTATCCTGACCGATGAAAACGAAGACGGTCAGTTGACTCTTTCCATTCGTCGCATTGAGTATATGCGGGCCTGGGAGCGCGTTCGCCAACTGCAAGCGGAAGATGCTACCGTCCGTTCTCAAGTCTTTGCCACAAATCGAGGCGGCGCTTTGGTTCGGATTGAAGGATTGCGGGGCTTTATTCCTGGCTCCCATATTAGCACGCGCAAACCTAAAGAAGAACTCGTTGCTGAAGAATTACCCTTAAAATTCCTAGAGGTTGATGAGGATCGCAATCGTCTTGTCTTAAGCCATCGTCGGGCTTTAGTTGAGCGGAAGATGAACCGCTTAGAAGTGGGTGAAGTGGTAACAGGAACCGTTAGAGGCATTAAACCTTACGGGGCGTTTATTGACATTGGTGGCGTGAGTGGTCTGCTCCACATCTCAGAGATTTCTCACGATCACATTGACACACCTCATAGTGTTTTCAATGTCAACGATGAGGTCAAAGTCATGATTATTGATCTCGATGCAGATCGAGGCCGAATTTCCCTTTCTACAAAACAACTGGAACCCGAACCAGGATCTATGGTTAAAAATCCTCAGCTTGTTTATGAGAAGGCTGAGGAAATGGCTGCCAAATTCAGGGAGAAACTCTTGGCTGCGGGGCAGGGAGTCGCGACGGAAGAAGTTCCGACGGAACTGGACGAAGCGGATATTCCATCGGCTATTGAGGAAGATATCCCATCGGCTGTTGAGGAAGATATCCCCTCTGCGGTCGAAGAAGATATTGAACCTGTGGCCGGAGATGTCTAGGGTTTAACTCATAAAGACAAAAAGGGGGATTGTCCCTCTTTTTTTTATCGAAAATAAGGCATCTGGATATTATGCTCACGGTCATGATTCAGGTTAAATGGCTGGTCTGAAACCGATGAGAAACCTATAAAAATTGAATTGGGAGTTTTTGAGATTGGTTACCCTGCAAGTTCAAAATATTACCTTTAAGAATATCGAAGCCGTTATTTTTGACAAGGATGGAACCCTAGAGGATTCTGGAGATTTCTTGAGAAATTTGGCTCAAAAGCGATCGCGTTTAATTGATGCCCAAATTCCAGGAGTTGGGGAACCCTTATTAATGGCGTTTGGCGTTCAAGGAGATACCCTTGATCCTACAGGATTAATGGCCGTGGGTAGCCGACGGGAAAATGAAATTGCGGCGGCGGCTTATATTGCGGAAACTGGACGAGGATGGTTAGAGTCTGTCAATATTGCCCATCATGCTTTTGCCGATGCGGATCAATATTTGAAATCTAGCCCCCCTTCGACCTTATTTGTCGGGGGTTTAGAAACCCTCAAATCCCTATCCGATGCGGGGTTAAAACTAGGAATTGTGTCGGCGGCTCCAACGGCTGAAGTCCAAAATTTTGTCACCCACCATCAGTTAGAACCCTATATTAAATTTCATCAGGGAGTAGATGGCGGCCCAACTAAACCCGATCCGATTTTATTCCTGAATGCTTGTCAAGCCCTGGGAGTGCATCCTTCTGTGACTTTAATGGTAGGGGATGCTCAAGGAGATATTGATATGGCGATCGGGGCTGGGGCTGCGGGTTGTGTGGGGGTTTGTTGGAACCAATCCAACCCTAAATACCTAAATCGGGCGACGGTGGTGATCTCCCATTGGGATCAATTGAAAATTAAGAGCTTGACACTCCCAAGAGTATCTTTCGGGGATTCTTAAAACAATTTGACAACGCCTCTACGAACTGGACTAGGATCTAACCCTAGTTTTGCCACTACTTTTCGCCAAGATCGTAATGTTTTCTGAAAATTTATGTAAAGATTTTTGTACTTTCTTTAAGATTTGTGTGCTATAGTCAAAACATGAGCAATTTTTAAGATCATGTTCTGTTAAAGTTGATCCCCTGTTTTGAAACTCAGGATTGGTTTTTGTCCAAATTTTAGTCTGGAATTTACTTTATGTCATTTACAGTCGATTCAGCCCGTGGGATTTTTCCAAATACTTTAACTGCTGACGTAGTACCAGCTACAATCGCCCGCTTCAATCAACTTAATGCTGAAGATCAACTGGCATTAATCTGGTTTGCTTACCTTGAAATGGGTAAAACGATTACAGTTGCCGCTTTAGGCGCGGCTAATATGCAGTTTGCTGAAATAACGATGAATCAAATTCGGCAAATGTCTTTCCAAGAACAAACACAGGTCATGTGTGATTTGGCAAACCGAACCGATACACCAATTTCACGGGCTTACGGTAGTTGGACTGCCAACATTAAGCTAGGTTTTTGGTATCAGCTTGGGGAATGGATGGCTCAAGGAATTGTCGCTCCCATTCCATCAGGATATAAGCTATCAGCTAATGCAGCTTCTGTACTGCAAGCAATTCAAGGACTAGAATCAGGTCAACAAATCACTGTTTTACGCAATTGCGTTGTTGATATGGGATTTGATACAAGTAAGCTTGATAGTTCTCAGAGAGTTTCTGAACCTGTGGTTGTTCCTAGAGATATGGCACAACGGACTCAAGTTACTATCGAAGGCATTGATAATCCCACGGTTCTCAACTACATGAATAACATGAACGCCAATGACTTTGAGGTGCTGATTGAGTTATTCACCCCCGATGGCGCGCTTCAACCTCCTTTTCAGAAACCAATTGTGGGGAAAGATGCTGTTCTTCGATTTTTCCGAGAAGAGTGTCAGAATCTCAAGTTGATTCCAGAGCGAGGCGTAACAGAACCCGCAGATGGTGGTTATACCCAAATCAAAGTAACTGGTAAAGTGCAAACTCCTTGGTTTGGTGCTGGTGTGGGCATGAATATGGCTTGGAGATTTTTGCTAAGTCCTGAAAATAAAATTTTCTTTGTGGCAATTGACTTGTTAGCATCACCTAAAGAGTTGTTAAATTTAGTTCGTTAATTAATAAACGAATCTAATTTGATATAGCAACGGGTTTAAACCCGTTGCCACCCAGATAAAACCCTGATTGTGTGGGTTTTTTAGAGTCTATTTTTTAATAAATAGTGTATTTTAACTTGTGATTTAAGGGGGAAGATAATAAATAGTTTTTATTTTCCCTGTTGGTGCGATTTAACAAACATAAGCCTAATTATGGTTGTGTAAGTTCTGATTAATAAACCTTTTAACTTTAGTGATGATGCAAGTAAATGAGATTGAATGGTCTGAGGCGGAAAAAGAAGTAGCTAAAGCTGCCTTTGATATGGCTTATAAACGAGAAATAAATGCTTTGATAGACGAAGTTCGTAAACAATCAAGTGAGATTGTAGAAATTGATGATATCTGGCGTTTGCACGACTTTTTAAGTGCTAGAAGACACAATATAGATGGCAAATATGATTATGAATATTCAGGACTAATTTTTGTTTTTGCCAGTTTGGTTAAAGATGGTTGGCTACATCTTAATGAACTAGATGGACTCAACACAAATAAGCTGACTAAGATAGCCGCTATTGCTCGTATTTGATACTCTGGGCGAATATGGCGACGGGGATTCTTAAAACAATTTGAGTTTTAAACCCATGATTTTCGGTAAATTGGGAATAACCCCTGTATAATTGCTGATCGTCGCAACTTTCTATAATAGAATCCGTCCCATCCTAAAAGTAAACTTGCGAATTTGATGGGGATTAAGAGATGATGCTGTAGTGGTGTAATTTCAATCCGGTTCTACTGAATCAATCTCACTCGCATACAAGGAGGAATGATTATTGTCTCGCCGTTACCTGTTTACGTCTGAATCCGTGACCGAAGGCCATCCCGATAAAATCTGCGATCAAATTTCCGATACGATTTTAGATGCCTTATTAACTCAAGATCCTAAAAGCCGTGTGGCCGCAGAAGTAGTTGTCAATACGGGTTTAGTATTGATCACGGGTGAAATTACCACCAACGCGCAAATTAACTATATTGATTTAGCTCGGAAAAAAATTGCGGAAATTGGTTATGTTGATGCAGATAATGGCTTTTCTGCGAGTAGCTGCTCCGTTCTGATTGCCCTAGATAAACAGTCTCCTGATATTGCTCAAGGGGTGAACCAAGCCCACGAAGCCAGAGAACTGTTAAGCGACCAAGAACTTGATGCCATTGGTGCTGGGGATCAGGGGATTATGTTCGGTTTTGCCTGCAATGAAACCCCGGAACTGATGCCTATGCCGATCAGTTTAGCCCATCGGATTTCTCGGCAATTAGCAATGGTGCGGAAAAACGGCCAACTCCCCTATTTACGTCCCGATGGTAAAACCCAAGTGACCGTGATCTATGAAGATGATCGTCCCGTGGGAATTGATACTATTTTAGTCTCGACTCAACATACTGAGACGATTGGGGACATTACCGATACTGCGGCGGTACAAGAAAAAATCAAAGCCGATCTCTGGTCTGCTGTTGTTCAACCCGTATTCGAGGATATTGCGGTTAAGCCCGATGACCAAACTCGCTTTTTAGTGAATCCAACGGGCAAATTTGTGATTGGTGGCCCTCAAGGGGATTCTGGGTTAACGGGTCGTAAAATTATTGTCGATACCTATGGCGGCTATTCCCGTCATGGTGGCGGTGCGTTTTCAGGAAAAGATCCCACAAAAGTAGACCGCAGCGCGGCTTATGCTTGCCGTTATGTAGCGAAAAATATTGTTGCTGCGGGGTTAGCGGATAAGTGTGAAGTTCAGTTGAGCTATGCAATTGGGGTGGCTCGACCCGTGAGCATTTTGATTGAAACCTTTGGAACTTCTAAGGTGGATGAAGATAAACTGCTCGAAGCTGTACAAGCCAACTTTGAACTGCGTCCGGGGGGAATGATTCAATCGTTTAATTTACAAAAATTACCGGGTATGCGGGGAGGTCGTTTCTTTCAAGATTTGGCTGCTTATGGTCATTTAGGTCGGATAGATTTAGATTTACCTTGGGAGAAAACCGATAAAGTAGAATTACTCAAAGCTGCTTTACTGCAACCTGCTACAGTTGGAAAGTAGTACAGTAACCGTGATCACGGTTAGGACATGGATTCATTGCCGGAGTTTACCTTGAAGAAAGTATGCCCTTGCGAAAGCGGGAGTAAATCCAGAAATAAATATCGTCAAGTTGTTGCGGTATTGTACGAACGGGGATGTCAGACTCCATCTTGGGCGAAAGTCTAAGTTGCGGCATTCCCCCGTGATTACAAAAGCAGACACTGTACTTGGTACTCCAAGTTAGTGGGGGTATTCCACTCTTGTTGTCTTTCAAGCCTTCAGTTTCACCTGGGGGTTTTTTCGTGTTTTTATCTGAGGTCGATAGTAATACTAAGGAATCAAAAACAGCGATACCTTCGGTCAGCTTTGCTAACGCATTCTCCAAACTCCCACAATGTCATAATTTTAAACTTCTTTCAAACTATATTTTTCATTAATGAAGAACTAATAAAACTTTTAATCTCAATAATAATTTTACGTTGTTTTTGTTCTTCTGAAATGAACTTTTCTACTGCTAAATCAGGATAAAGTTCAACATCCTCATATTCCAGACGATAGGGATCAAGGGTTGTTTTATGCAATTTTTTTTCATTCGGTTTCCGAGGTATTTTGTAATGGTAAATAAATCGTCATTATGTTCCTTTGTTGTGGGCGCTGTTTAATTACCAGTTTCCCACCTAACGCATGAAATAGATTTTTTGTCACCGCCATATTTAGGCTTAAACTTCCGGTTTCCGGTTGGAACATTAATAACGGCCCTATTGATTTTAATGGAGATTGAGGAGATACCGCAAAGGGGGAATTACCTTCTTTTTCGGGTTGGGGTTCTAATTGTAATTTTAACTGATGTCCTGCTAATCTTACCCCGACTTTAATATGGCTACCACAGGGAAGACTGCGGGTAAAATTATCAATGACGACCGTTAATACTTGATCAAGCATAGTCGGATCACTGATTACCGTCGGTAGTTTATGCGGCAAAATTACCTCTAAGGTTTGGTTACGCTGACTTGCTTGTTTTTGCCATTGAGATAGACTACTTTGAAATACATCTCCTAATGACATTGCTGTTAATGGTAGGAGTTGATCATTACTATTTCCTCGACTATTTTGTCGCCCTTGTTCTATTTCTAATTCAACAGCACGGAAAATTAAGTTAAACCGATCAATTTGGGTTGTACATTCTTGATCGATCATTTCTAAACGTTTATGAATTACTTCGGCTGGTAAATTTGGCCGTTTTAATAGTAACCTTGTTAATGTGCGAATTGTCGCTAATGGTGTCCGAACTTCATGGGCGATCGCTTGTAATAATTCGACTTCTGCTGTTGGGATTGGATTTTCCAGAATAGTTGTTTCTGGCCCTGAATGATAGGATTTTTGGCTTTTATTTTTATCTGAATTAGCTGCTTTTTTAACCGCAATTCCAACGGTTTTTAACTTATTTTTTAAAGGTTCGATTTCTGATTTTTTTTCTATTTCTAAGGATAGATTATTTAATAATAAACGACTAAATTGCATCACCGTTTTATAATTGGGTTCAATCGGGATAAACTGGGCAATGCTTTCTTCTAATTTGGCTTTTTGTCTAGCTACTTCCATCCCTAAATCACGGTTTGCTGTAGCTTTAATTAATTCCATGCGATCACACAAAATTAATAATGCTTTTTCCACAATATCAGGATCAAAGGAAAATAGAAAAGCCGGACTTCCGGTTAAATCCTGACCCAATACCATAACCAAACTAAACTGACTGGTTAAAACTAAACAAAACTGTTCTTTAACTAGAGGATCTTTCCCATGTAAAGGACAGGCTTCTGTTTCAGGCATAGAGTTATAAAATTCATCCGATGCCGGAAGTAAGGCTTTAGGATGATGTAATTTTAAAACTAATTCATCCCCTAATTTTGATAGGTCATGGGTAAAAATTTGAGTCGCAAAATGAATCGCTAAATCAGGATGAATTAAAACCGGAACTGGCCCGGAAATAATTAATCCTAAATGGAATAAGGGATCGGAACTTGAAATCGAATTTTCTGCTAATATATTAATATTAGATTGGAGTTCTTCTAATAAAAAATTCATAGATTTAACTCCACTATACCATTCTTTCTCAGCCTTTAAATATCGTTTCACCTCAGAAGCAATATTAGGATGATTTTCTGAATGGCACAGAAATTGAGACGAATAGGAATAACCTAATTTATGGGTTTCATCTTCTGTTAAAATCTGACTGAGCGTTGGTAATAATATTTGGTTCATCATCATCCCCTTGAGAATTAAGAATTACGAATTGAGAATTACAAATTACGAGTTAAGTAGTTAAAGATTTATAATTCGTAATTCGTAATTTATAATTCGTAATTTATAAACGGTTTGTTATGCTTTCACCATAGCGACATTTGGCTGATTCGTACATTCGTAGAACCGAACTTCCTAGGGGTGAGTTTACCACTTAGAGCGGTGGGGGAGGGGAGACATCCTTGCTGGGGTGAATAACTAAGCCTCAACTATTAACCAGATCTGCTATCCTAGACTTTGGCTTGTTAGTCCCTAGTGCGCTAAATAGCCCTATGGTAAATTTCATCCCCTCTAAACCTATGAATTGGCAGCAAATGCTCCCTGGAAAACTAAAGACCCAACTCAAGCCCCAGGTGATCGCCGGAATGGTGTTATTAACCCTAGCATTTTCGGTTGTGATTGGTAGCCAAAGTTGGGCAAGAAATAAAATTAGAAGTGATTATGAAACCAAATTATTTAATGCGGCTTTAGGATTTACCCTGTATTTTGAAGGAGGATTTAGTGATCATCCCTCCGATGTTGGGGGAAGAACCTATCGAGGAATTACCCAAGCAGAATATAATGTCTATCGTTCTAATCGAGGATTACCTGGCCTAGATGTGAGTCAAATGTCTGAGACAGAATTAATTGAAATTTATAATAGCTATTGGCAAGGAAGTGAGGCTGCAAAAATGCACCCGTCCCTGGCTATTGTGATGTTTGATACTTCTGTTAACTTTGGAATTAATAACTCAATTACGTTTTTACAACAAGCATTAGGATTACCTCAAACTGGAGTATTTGATTCAGAAACCCAGGAAGCCTTAGAACGCGGAAATAACCAATACACAGCCCTACAAATTATTAATGAACGAATTTTATATCGTTATAAACGGGTTCAAGAAAATCCCAGCCAAATGGCATTTTTTCACGGTTGGTTAAGTCGAGATTATAGTTTATGGGGTTATGTAGAAAAGATTAAAAATTAAGTCTTAAAAGTCTGCAAACCTAAGCGAAAAGAGGGTTGGAAGATCCAACCCTACGATAATATGATTTGATTTTCTGGTTTAGTCCAATTTTTGTTTCACGCTACAGAAAATTGTTCAGAATGATAGGTGAATCCTTTGTCAATTTAACGCCAAAAGCCCGAAATTTATTTTCGGGCTTTAGAGACGTGCCATGGCGCGTCTCTTGACAACAAAATTGCCCCTACATTCAATTCAATTCGTAGGGGAGGAAAAAATTACAAACTAGACATAACTTCTCTAGCCGCCGCTAAGGTTTTATCAATGTCTTCGTCCGTATGGGCTAAAGAGGTAAACCCGGCTTCAAATTGAGAGGGGGCTAAATAAATTCCTCGCTCTAACATTCCCCGATGAAAACGACTAAATTTGGCTAAATCGGATTTTTTAGCATCTTCATAATTGTGGACTGGCCCAGGAGTAAAGAATAAACCAAACATTCCACTAATTTGACCACCACAGGCTGCATGACCTGTTTCTTTAGCTATTTGTAACAAACCATTACTTAATTTTTTGGTGATTTTATCCAAATATTCATAAGTTCCTGGTTTTTGTAATAACTCTAGGGTTTTGATTCCTGCGGTCATCGCTAGGGGATTTCCCGATAACGTTCCGGCTTGATACATCGGGCCAGCAGGAGCCACCATCGACATAATATCCCGGCGTCCGCCATAGGCCCCTACGGGTAAACCGCCACCAATGACTTTTCCTAAAGTCGTTAAGTCTGGTATCACCCCGAATTTCTCCTGAACTCCGCCATAGGCAATGCGAAACCCGGTCATTACCTCGTCAAACACCAATAAAGCCCCATTTTCACGAGTTAACACCCGTAAACCTTCTAAGAAACCGCCATCGGGAGGAATAAAACCAGCATTGCCTACAATCGGTTCTAGGATGACTCCGGCAATTTCACCCGGATTTTCATTAAATAGCTGTTTGACGGCTTCTAGGTCATTGTAGGGGGCCGTGAGGGTACTAATAGTAACGGATTTAGGAACCCCAGGAGAATCCGGTAAACCTAATGTGGCGACCCCGGAACCAGCTTTTACCAGGAACATATCCCCGTGTCCGTGATAGCAGCCTTCAAATTTAATCAGTTTCTCCCGTCCGGTGAAGGCTCGCATTAAGCGCAAGACTGACAAACAGGCTTCGGTTCCTGAATTGACAAATCGTACCATTTCCACGCTGGGAACGGCATCAATCACCATTTCTGCCAAAATATTCTCTAATAGGCAGGGAGCCCCGAAACTGGTACCTTTTTCTAGGGCTGCTTTCAGGGCGTTAATGACGTCGGGATGGGCATGACCGCAAATAGCCGGCCCCCAAGAGCCAACATAATCAATATATTGATTCCCGTCTACATCCCAAGCATAGGCACCTTTGACGCGATCAAAAACAATGGGCTGTCCCCCGACGGACTTAAACGCCCGCACGGGAGAATTCACGCCACCGGGCATGATTTTTTGGGCAGAGGCAAAGATTTCTTCTGATTTTGTAGTTGTTAAGGGTAGGGTCACTCTGAAATAATCTCCTTGAACTATATATAGTTTGGGTTAATGGGCAAAAAGCAATATTCCGATTACTTTTACTGGGTATCGCCTAACCAACCAGATGATATTGTAATCAAGTTAGGGATCTCGTTGTATTCGGTAAATTTATGTCAACCTTAAAACCCTTAGAGTTAAGCCTGTTGAGTGAAATTGATACAATTCGTTACAACAAAAACGGATTAATTTTGGCGATCATCCAAGATTGTTTAGAAGGAACGGTGTTAAATTGGGTTTGGATGAATGCAGAAGCCCTAGAAAAAACGATTACATCAAAACAGGTTTGGTCTTGTCAAGAAACAGCGATTGTGTTATGGAATTCGGAAATAACGGTAAAGGAAATTCGTTACAATGATGATAGTCCGATGGTGATTATCGGGGTGGAAGAACAGCATCAAGAGTTATCAGGAAATACGTTATCGGGGTTATTTGATGTAATTTGCGATCGCCGGGATTATCCACAATTAGAGTCCTATACCTGTAAATTATTGGCGGGGGGAGATAATAAAATTCTCAAAAAAATTGGAGAAGAATCGGCTGAAGTAGTTATGGCTTGTAAGGATAATGAAAAAGATGCGATCGCCGGGGAAGTTGCGGATTTATTCTATCATACCTTAGTTGCCTTAGCTTATCACAATGTTGAGTTAAGAAATGTTTATCAAAAATTAGAGTCAAGACGAAAATAGCATAGTGCTGGGGAATAGGGAACAGGGAACAGGTAATAGGTAATAGGTAATAGGTAATAGGTAATAGGTAATAGTAGACTATGGGAGGTTTACTATTGTCAAATACCTTAATTGGTAGCGCTATATAAGACCAATTTGGGGGATAAAACTTTAACTCCTAACCTTGAGGCGGTTGAGGACAGGTTTTCTGATTCCAGTCACATTGATAGAGATGTTGTTGTTGCCAACTGAGGGGAATTTCTAGTAAATCTCTAGTTCCCGTCATCCCTTGACCTAGAAACAATAATAAAGCCATACAATTTAAAACCGTATGGGTAATTCTCCAGCGATTTGATTGATAAATATCAGGGACAATTGCCAAAGCAAAAACCATTAATAACGCCGATGCTACCCCGTAATAGTAATGGGAGAATTGCCACTCATAACCCCGTCTAAACACTCCCTCCTGACATCCGATAACAACAATTCCCATTCCGGTTAAAGTGGCAAAAACTCCTCGCCAAATCCGTTGATTTGGTTTAGCTTTATAGAGTAAAATCAGTGAAGCAATAGTGAATATAAACATAAAAACAATAAAAATTGCTTGAGGCATTTTCTCAGGAGATAAATCTTTAAAAACCCCCTTAAAATAAATCGAATACCCTAAAGCAATTAACGTAATTCCCACCACTGAACCCGTTAACCACCGACCTATTTTTAAATGTTCTTGTCCAACATTCGGCGGGATTTTACTCTTATTTTCTTGATTAGAATGATGTAGACGGCGTTGACGGGTTTGCCATGCCATATATACAGAAATCCCGATTAAGGGAAACACAAAAACCACCGCCAACACAGGATGGATTAATCCAATAATATCCTTAAATTCCATAACGGTCTCCTAGAAAAAATTACTACCCATTGCTTGAATATCCTTTTCCCTATTCCCAATTCTGGTATTTTTTGTTATAGAATAGTTATAACTTAATTTTGCCTCAATCAATCTCTGAATTTTTTAAATGAACGCGATTTCTAGCACCAACCCTAAAAACCAACAGGAATTAGAAAAAATTGTCGGGGTAGGGAATGTCCAACCTTGGGACGAAATTGAATCCGTGCGACAACAACAAATCATTCAAAGTTTGGCATCAGGAACCCCAATTCAAGGGTTAATTTATCCTCAAACTCAACAACAATTAGCGGAGGTTATTGCCTATACTAACCAACAGCAATTAAAGGTTTTACCCTGTGGTTTTTGTAGTAAAATTGATTGGGGAGGACTGGTCAAAAATATTGATTTTGCCGTTAGTACCCAGGGCATGAATCAACTAATTGAGCACGCCGTTGGAGATTTAACTGTTACAGTTGAAGCCGGGATGAAATTCTCCCAATTACAAGCAATTTTAGCCCAGGAAAATCAAGTTTTAGGATTTGATCCGAGTTATCCTGAAACCGCAACAATTGGCGGAATTATTGCCACTGGAGATACAGGTTCTCTCCGACAACGTTATCGGAGTATTCGTGATTTGATCCTGGGAATTTCCATTGTTCGTTATGATGGAAAAATCGCTAAAGCTGGGGGACGAGTTGTTAAAAATGTGGCGGGTTATGACTTAATGAAACTATTCACAGGTTCCTATGGAACTTTAGGAATTATTAGTCAAATTACCCTACGAGTTTATCCCCAAGCTGAAGCTTCCGGGACGGTAATATTAACAGGAGAAGCTGAAGCAATTTCTCAAGTAAATCAAATTTTATTAGCTTCTGCCTTAACTCCTGTTGCTGTGGATTTAATCTCATCCGACCTATCAAAAATATTGGGATTTGGAGATAATATTGGTTTGATGGTGAGGTTCCAAAGTATTGCAGAAGGTGTTAAACAACAATCTCAACGCTTAATAGAATTAGGAGAAAAAATAGGATTAAAAGCAATTTATATTGACTCCGATGAGGAGAATTTATGGCAACAATTAAAACAGCAAATCTGGCAATCTGAATCTAATACTGATATTGTTTGTAAAATCGGAATTGCCCCCACCTCTGCGGTCAAAACCTTAACCCAATGTCAAACCCTGGGAATAATTCATGCTGGAGTTGGTTTAGGGGTATTAAGGTTTGAAAGCGTTTCTCCAGAAACTCTGTTAAACTTAAGAAATTGGTGTGAATCTCAAGGAGGGTTTTTATCAATATTAAAAGCACCTGTAGACCTAAAACAACAGTTAGAGGTTTGGGGATATGCTGGAAATGCTTTAAATTTGATGCGTCAAATTAAACAACAATTTGATCCTCAAAATCAGTTTAGTCCTAACCGTTTTGTCGGTGGAATTTAATTAATAAATTATTTTAGGAGAATTTAGTTAAAATGCAAACATCTGATCAAATTATTGACCCGAAATCAATTCCCGCTAAACAAAGTAACTTTTTAGGGCAAAATCCCCATTTAAACCCGACTGAAATTCCAGGTTTTGACTCCACAAATCCACCAAATCCTAATTTAATTAGTACCTGTGTGCACTGCGGATTTTGTTTATCAACTTGTCCCAGTTATCGAGTTTTAGGAACAGAAATGGACTCCCCAAGAGGGCGGATTTATTTAATGGATGCGATTTCTAAAAATGACGCCGCTTTAGGGGAAACCAGCGCCCAACATTTTGATACCTGTTTAGGATGTTTAGCTTGTGTTACCACTTGTCCTTCAGGTGTTAAATATGATCAATTAATTGCCGCTACTCGTCCTCAAATTGAAAGAAATGTTCCCAGAAGTTTATCCGACCGTTTAATTCGAGGATTAATTTTTAATTTATTCCCGTATCCTAAACGTTTACAAGCATTTTTAATACCGCTTTTCATCTATCAAAAATTAGGGTTACAAAAAATAGTCAGACAAACGGGTTTATTACCTAAAATTTCTCCCCGTTTAGCCGCAATGGAATCAATTTTACCTGCTATTCCTAAAGACGCTTTTCGAGAAGATTTCCCGGTAATTATTCCCACCCAAGGCGAAAAACGCTATCGAGTTGGAGTAATTTTAGGCTGTGTACAAAGGTTATTATTTAACCCGGTTAATGAAGCCACGGTGAGGGTTTTAACCGCCAATGGGTGTGAAGTTGTGATTCCGAGAAATCAAGGCTGTTGTGGAGCTTTACCCGAACATCAAGGACAAACGGAACAGTCCCATACCTTAATTAAACAAATGATTGATCGATTTTCTGGGACTCGTTTAGATGGTATTATTATTAATGCGGCGGGCTGTGGTCATACCTTAAAAGAATATGGACATATCTTAAAAGATGATCCCCAATATCGAGAAGCAGCGCAAGAATTTTCAGCAAAAGTTAAAGATATTCAGGAGTTTTTAGTCGAAATTGGGTTAACAACACCCCTATCTCCCTTAACAGAAACCGGAGAATTGACTATTGTTTATCAAGATGCTTGTCATTTATTACATGGACAAAAAATTAGTTCCCAACCCCGTCAACTGCTGCAACAAATTCCGGGGGTAAAATTACGCGAACCGATAGATGCTTCCTTATGTTGTGGAAGTGCGGGAATTTATAATTTATTGCAACCGGAAATTGCCGAAGAATTAGGACAGCAAAAAGTAGACAATTTAACAAATACGGGAGCAGAATTAATTGCTTCTTCTAATCCTGGTTGTTCTTTGCAAATTAAAAAACACTTACAATTGCAAGGAAAAGATATTAATTTAATGCACCCAATGGAATTACTAGATTATTCAATTCGAGGTGTTAAAATTAATATTTTATAAGTTTACTGACGATTAATGTCATAATCAAACAAAATAGGGTCAATGTTTTTGCTATGGTTGGTCAGCTTTTAGACGGACGCTATCAAGTCATAGACGTGATTGAGTCAACGGATTTCGGGAAAACCTATCTCGCTAGGGATACTCGCCGACCCGGTGAGTCCTTGTGTTTTGTTAAACATTTGCATCTGACTCCAGCAGATGCCAAACTCGTTAATGTAGCCCGTCAGCGCTTTCAACAGGAAGCCAAGGTTTTAGAAAAACTCTCCCAACATGATCAAATTCCCCAACTGTTAGCTTATTTTGAAGAAAATCGAGAATTTTATTTAGTTGAATCTTATGTTGCGGGTCACTCATTAATGGATGAGATCTTACCCGGTAAGCCCTTGACCGAAAATCAAGTCATTAATTTACTCACCGATGTATTAGGCATACTCCGATTTGTGCATCAACAGGGAGTGATTCATCGGGATATTAAACCGAGTAATTTAATCCGTCGTCAAACCGATGGAAAAATTATTTTACTGGATTTTGGGGCGGTTCAAGAAATTAATTTGAATTCTGATCAAGATTCCCCCAGTAGTCGGGTTGGAACCCTTGAATATATGCCCATTGAACAGTTTCAATGTCATCCCCATTTTAATAGCGATATTTATGCTTTGGGGATGGTTGCCATTCAATCTTTAACGGGTTTGCCTGCATCGGAATTGTCAAAATTGCGAAGAAATAATGGTTCAGATACAGGAGAAATATTTTGGCGACATTTAGCAATTGTTAGTGTTGAATTGGGTGATATTGTTGACAAGATGGTGCGGTCTGATTATCACCAACGTTATCAATCTGTCGATGACGTTTTATCTGTTCTGAAAACTCTGCGTTCCTCCTCAGCACCTAATCTTTCTAAACTAGAAATCTATCGGGAAGAAGTTCAACGGTGTGCCAACCATCATCGGGGTGAAATTTCTATTATTGGTCGGCAAATTTTAGAGGAATTACGCTTAAGTTTAGACCTGTTGCCTGAAGATGCAGAAGCGGTTGAAGATGAAATTTTAAACCCCTATCGTAAATATCATGAAAAGGGAGAACGTTATGAACAAGCCTTAATTGCCACAATCAAGCAGGAATATCCTTTTAGCCCCGAAACCAGAGAAGAACTCAAACGATTTCAACAACTTTTAGGGTTAAATGATCAAGATATTGCCGTTATTGAAAAACAGGTTTTACCCCAATCTATTTTAACTCAATTTGCTCAATTTATCCAGAATTTTCGCCCAATTCCTAGCCTAGCTAAATCTCAAAATATAGAGTCTAAATTCTTAAAAAAAACTCGTCTTTCTCAACTGCTTTGGTTAGGTTTAGGACTGGTAAGTTTATTGGGAATAATTCTGGCAATATCTGAATATCAAAAATGGAGAAATCTACAACAATTTCAAACCCAGAAAATTAATGCTATCCAGGGATTATTAGTCGCAGGGAAATATGAGCAATGTTTAAATGAAGCGGACAATATTCCTGAAACCGCCTTGAAAAATCAAGCTATTGAAAATCTAATTCAACAATGTCGAGATAAAGTGTTTTGGAAAACCGTAACGCCTAAAGAATTTGCTCAAAATGCTGATGCGATTTGGGCAGTTACCTTCAGTCCTGATGGTCAAACTATTGCCAGTGGGAGTCAAGATACAACTTTGAAATTGTGGGATATTAAAAGTAGAAATGAAACTAAAAGTTTAGTTGGAGATTTCTCCCCAATTTATGCTGTAGATTTTAACTCCGATGGTACAGAAATATCCTCTGGAAGTGGGTTATGGCGGATTTTAGAATGGAATCTGACTACTGGAAAAGTCTATCCCCCCCTAGAACATTTAGCAACTATTTGGTCAGTTGATGTTAGTCCTGATAATCAAGCAATTGCTAGTGCAAGTGCGGATAAAACCGTCAAAATTTGGGATCGACAAACGGGTGCTATTTTACAGAATTTAACCGATCATCAAGATCAGGTTTATGCGGTTGTTTTTAGTCCCGATGGTCAACTATTAGTTACAGCTTCTCTGGATAAAACCATTAAAATTTGGAAGGTAGAAACAGGAGAATTATTAAACACGCTTACCGGACATTTAGATGGGGTGCGATCGCTGGCAATTAGTTCTGATGGTAAAATTATTGTTAGTGGTAGCTTGGATGATACCGTTAAAGTTTGGAACCTAGAAACTGGTGCGTTAATTCAGACTTTAACCGGACATTCTAACGATGTCTTATCCGTTGCTATTAGTCCCGATAGCCATATTATTGCTAGTAGCAGCCGAGATAAAACCATTAAACTATGGAATTTAAAAACGGGAGAATTATTAAATACCTTAACCGGACATCAAGATGAGATTTATTCGATTAAATTTAGTCCCGATGGGAATAGTTTAGTCAGTGGAAGTAAAGACAAAACCATTAAATTGTGGTTACGTTAATATAGCAAGAGGCAATAGGGAATAGGCAATGGGCACTCTTGTAAATACTTACTGTGAGCATCTTTTAGCTTTCAAGAATGTCCTAACAGATGCTGCAACTGCTATACCAACCGCGTAGAGACGTTGTATAGCAGGGGACAGGGAACAGCCCCCCCAAACCCTCCGTGCACGGGGGGCTAGGGGGGGAGAGAACAGGGGGAAATCACTTCACCGTATGGGTTCCAAGATACGTCTGGTGTCCTAACTGCCTTGGCGGTTGCTATATACAACGTCTCTACAGAAGCAGCTAAATTCCTAATGCTGCCATGGTTGCCGGGCCAGCAATACCATCAGCCGAGAGTCCACAATTTGCTTGGAAGGATTTAACAGCCTGGGCCGTTAATTTGCCATAGTAACCTGTGGAGTTAGCATTAAAATAACCCAGGTTGGCTAAACGATTTTGTAAGCGTTTGACCTGACGGCTACTATCGCCCCGGGACAGATATCCACCGCCACCACAGCTATGACTACAACCATAACTAGCATTGCTATAGTGATGTTTATTGGGTTTGTGATAGCCTACTCCCAATGCCCGTGCCGTCGAACGGCCAACAATTCCATCGGGATTTAAGCCATAATCCTTTTGAAAGGCGATGACGGCGTGTTTTGTCACCGACCCAAAGTAACCCGTTGCTCTTCCGTTAAAATAGCCGTAATTCTGCAAGGCATATTGAACACTTTTCACACCCTGACCGCTATCGCCACGGGAGATGGCAGCACTGGCAGGTTGGCTTACACTCATCACAGACAAGCCAATAGCCGTTGCTACAATGGGCAACCAGCAAGCGGTTGATATTTTACTCCAATTCACAGATCGCAGTAGTACCAAATCCCCTGTGAAATGGGTTTGGCGAGGGGACTCATAAGCAGAAACTAGATGATTGTAAGCAAGAGTATCCATAAAATCCTTGATTAACGCATTAACAGTACGATAGCCAGCAGTTGATCCGATTAAAGTTCAACTACCGACTCTTAATTTATAACTTTGTGAGCCATTAACGTCCAGAGTAATTTTACTTTTTCCGTACATTTTATTAAAACTTAACAAAATAACTGACAATCTTATAATTCGCAAACCTACTATCATACTATAAATAAAAAAATACGAATTGAACTTAGATAGAAATAATGGTTAATTTTTATATCGGGATTGATTTTGGCACATCCGGCACTCGTTCAATTACAATTAATTCTCAAGGAACAGTGGTGGCCCAAACTCAATTTCCTTTCCCCCCATTTACGGATACCTGGGAATTGGTTAGCCTTTGGAAAACGGCTCTGTTTGACGTGATTCAACAAATTCCGTTACATTTTCGCCGTCAAATAGATGCGATCGCTATCAATGGAACCTCAGCCACCGTGCTACTTTGTGATCCTAATGGCATTCCACTACAATCCCCAATTCTATATAATGATAGTCGGGCTGTTACCGTCTTAGAACTGTTAAAAAAAATTGCTCCTCCCGATCATATCGTCAACAGTGCCACTTCTAGTTTAGCTAAACTTATTTGGTGGTTAACTGCTGAAACTACCAACACTAAACCACAAAAATCCTCGGTCTGTTATTTTCTGCATCAAGCCGATTGGTTAGCATTTTTATTACATGGAAAATTAGGGATTAGTGATTATCATAATAGCTTAAAATTAGGCTACGATGTCAAAAATTTGACCTATCCCAATTGGTTAGTTAACGGTTTACAATCCCTGACCAATTTAGAATTATTGAAACTACCCGATGTGGTTGCTCCTGGAACTTCGATTGCTTCCATTACCTCCGAAATATCAGAACAGTTACAATTACCTAAAACCTGTGTTATCTGTGCGGGAACTACCGATAGTATAGCAGCATTTTTAGCTAGTGGCGCAAAAATTCCAGGGGAAGCCGTAACATCTTTAGGTTCAACTTTAGTCTTAAAACTCCTCAGTAATATTCCTGTAAATAATACTAAATATGGCATTTATAGCCATCGTTTAGGAGATTTGTGGTTAACTGGAGGCGCTTCTAATACCGGGGGTGCGGTCTTACGTCAATTTTTTAGTGATCTTGAACTGGAAAATTTCAGCCGTCAAATTAACCCCAATTATAATAGTAACTTAAATTATTATCCCTTAATTAAAAAAGGCGATCGCTTCCCTATTAACGACCCCGAATTACTTCCCCGTTTGCAACCTCGTCCCGATAATCCTGTTGAATTTCTACAGGGTTTATTAGAAGGAATTGCCCAAATTGAAGCACAAGGTTATCAACTTTTACAACAACTTGGAGCAACTCCCCTAACTCAAGTTTATACCGCCGGAGGAGGGGCAAAAAATCCCGTTTGGACAGCCATTCGTCAGCGCTATTTAAACGTTAATATGGTTAATTCTATTCATACAGAAGCGGCTTATGGAAGTGCGTTACTTGCTATTAATAGAGGAATAGGGGTGTAGAGTTGGGGTATTAAGCTGTTACGCATTTAAACTTTATCAGGACTTACGCAAGCAGGCTATATATAGCGTGTCAAAAGTAGGCGATCGCATACCAATAATAATAGCAATCGCCATTAATAAGCTGCTCGAAACTGCTGGCTGGCGTTTTTTTACTGAAGGAGATAAACCTGCTAATATCTGCCTTGAGCCTAATGTGCAGATCAAGTCACTCGATCTGGACGAGTTTGGAGAAAATTTTGAGAAAATAAGTAAGGGCTATATTGATTTTTTATTATTAAATGACAAAGGTTTTCCCTTTATTGTTCTGGAAGCAAAGGCTGAAGATAAAAATCCTCTAATTGGTAAAGAACAAGCTCGGAAATATGCACAGTCTCAAAATTGCCGTTTTGTGATTCTTTCTAATGGTAATTTGCATTATTTCTGGGATTTGAAACGGGGAAATCCTGAAATTATTACAACTTTTCCCACGCCTAACTCGGTAATAAGTTGTCAAAAAACTGTTCCAGATCGCGCTTTACTTGTGAAAGAAGTTGTTAATGATGATTATGTAATCTTAACCCAACGCCCCAACTATCAAACAGAAGCGGCTTGGAAAAAAGAATCAGAAAGAGCAAATTTTATTAATAGTAACGGTTTGCGATTCCTTAGACTCTATCAAAAACAAGCTATTTATGCCTTACAAAATGCGGTACAAGAGGGGAAAGATCGATTTTTATTTGAAATGGCGACGGGTACAGGAAAAACCCTCACTGCTGCGGCAGTAATTAAACTCTTTTTACGGACTGGTAATGCTCAACGGGTGCTTTTTTTGGTGGATCGTTTAGAGCTTGAAGATCAGGCTAATAAGGCTTTTGTTAAGCTATTGGCTAATGATTATAAAACGGTTATTTATAAAGAAAAACGGGATGATTGGCGACACGCTGAAATTGTGGTGACAACAGTTCAATCCTTACTAACTAACAATAAATATCAGCAGAAATTTTCGCCTACAGACTTCGATCTGGTGATTTCCGATGAAGCTCATAGATCAATTGGGGGAAATGCGCGGGCTGTTTTTGATTATTTTATTGGCTATAAATTAGGTTTGACAGCTACACCCCGCGACTATCTCAAACAGTTTGATAAAGCCAAGTCAAAGACGAAAGATCCCAGGGAATCTGAGCGTCGTTTGATGTTAGATACTTACCGCACTTTTGGCTGTGAGAATAGTCAGCCTACTTTTTGCTATTCCTTACTGGATGGAGTGAAAGATGGGTATTTAATTAATCCGACGGTGGTAGATGCTCGTAGTAAGATTACGACTCAACTTTTATCTAAAGATGGTTTTATTGTTGAATTTAAGGATGAGCAAGGGGAAGATCGCAAAGAATCTTTTAAATTACGACAGTTTGAAAAACGCTTTTTTTCTCCTGCAACTAATCAGCTTTTTTGTAAACTATTTCTGGAAAATGCCCTGCGAGATCCGATTAGCGGCGAGATTGGCAAATCAATTATTTTTGCAGTTAGTCAATCCCATGCGGTTAAATTAGTACAGATTCTTAATGAAATGGCTGATAAAATGTTTCCTGGTAAATATCAATCAGATTTTGCGGTACAGGTGACATCTCAAATTTCTGATGCTCAACAGTTTACTATTAATTTTGTCAATAACAATTTACTAGGTTCGGCTAATTTTTTACCAACTTATCGAACCAGTAAGGCGCGGGTTTGTGTCACAGTGGGGATGATGACGACGGGTTATGATTGTCCTGATTTACTCAATTTGGGACTGTTTCGCCCAATCTTTTCGCCGACGGATTTTATTCAGATTAAAGGGCGCGGTACAAGGAAACACAATTTTCTCGATCAGCTTTTTGATCAGGATATTAAGGAAGGGATTAAACAACCACAAAAAACAACTTTTAAATTATTTGATTTTTTTGCAAATTGTGAATATTTTGAAGAAAAATTTAATTATGATGAAGTTCTGAAACTCCCTAAACCTCAGACGAAAAGCAATAGTAATAACGGGGAGACAGTGGGAGGAGTTGAAACCTACGAACATCTTGGGGCTGATATTCTAGCCAGTATCAAGGAGGAGGTGATTGGTGTTGAGGGGATGAAAATTGATCGCCTATTTTATGAGAAATTTGAGCAAACGATCCGCGAAGATGCTATGATTGTGGAGGCAGTAGAAGCGGGAGAATGGGAGCGGGTGATTGATTACGTTAATCGTGAATTTTTTGATGATTCTGAGCAGTTTTATACGCTTGAAAAGTTGCGTAAAGCTGCATCGGTTGATCGCCGTTTAGGGTTGCGAGAGATTCTGGAAAAAATCTTTGGTTTGATTCCTCGTTTTAAATCTAAGGATGAGTTACTAGAAGAGGAGTTTGCGAAGTTTGTGGCTGACTATAAACCAGAAGAAGCAGCAGCAATTCCGGCGATTAAGAATTACTTTAAAGCCTATATTACTAATACCCCAGTTCGCCAAATTATTGAGGCTAAAAATTTTACTGAGTTAGCAACAAATGCGTTTTTTTCGACTCGTGATCTGAAGGCTGTGCCGGAGAAATATCGCACTTTGATCCCGATTTATGTTAAAGATTATGTTTCCTTGGAGCAGTTTGTTGTTTAAGTAATTACGAATTGAGAATTGAGAATTACGAATTGAGAATTGAGAATTACGAATTACAAATTACAAATTACGGAGAAATTATGCTTGCTGAGGAATTTCAAACGACTGTATCGGATGGTAAAATTCAAATTCCTGATTCCCTAAAAACGGAATTTGAAGGTTGTGAGGTCAAAGTTATTGTTCTTAAGGTTGATCCGAGAAAGAACGCTTTACCTTTTGAGCTACGGACTCTTTTTAAACATACCCAAGCGTTACCGGAGGTGCAGGCAATCTCTGACGCAGAAATTATTGCTGAAATTATTACCTATCGGCAAAGTTCATGAAAATTGTCATTGATACGAATATTTTGGTATCTGCTATTCTTAAAGATCGCACACCAGAACAGGTCATTTTATTTGTTGCCGAGCATGATCAATTTGAGTGGCTAGTTTCATCGGAAATCTTGGCAGAATACAAAGCCGTTATCAGTCGCCCAAAATTCAAGCTGCCTATAGAAATCATCGAAAAATGGCTGATGGTTTTTGATTTATTGACAACTTGTACTGATGTAGATATCAAAATTGACTTCCCCCGCGATCAGAAAGATGCAAAATTTTTGGCTTGCGCGATCGCAGGTTCTGCTACCTTTTTCATTACAGGCGATAAAGACTTTACAGAAGCACAAAAATTCCTAGACACTATCATTATTTCTGCAACTGACTTTAACCGTCTCGTAATTCCCAATTCGTAATTCGTAATTCGTAATTCGTAATTCCTATGTTAGATACTGATACAAAACGCCGCATTGATACCGCCCGCGATATTTTAGTAGGTAAAGTTCCCGATCCTAAATCTCAGGTAGAACAAATAACGATCGCACTAATCTACAAATTCATGGATGATATGGATGCGGAATCAGAAGAATTGGGCGGCGATCGCCAGTTTTTTACCGGAAAATTTGCCGCTTATGGCTGGTCAAGGTTAATGAGTCCCAGTGTGGGCGGCCATGAGTTGATCCGTCTTTATGAGAAAGGAATCAGTACCATGCCCGAAAATCAGGGGATTCCGGCGTTATTTAGAGATATTTTTAAGAATGCTTATTTGCCCTATCGTGACCCCGAAACCCTGAAAAGTTTTCTCAAAATTATCAATGAATTTAGTTATGATCATTCCGAAAAATTAGGCGATGCTTTTGAATATTTGCTATCAGTTTTAGGTTCTCAAGGTGATGCGGGACAATTCCGTACACCGCGCCATATTATTGATTTTATTGTGGAAATTATACAGCCGAAAAAGGGTGAAGTTATTCTTGATCCAGCCTGTGGGACGGCGGGGTTTTTGATTTCTGCTTATAAACATATTTTACGCAATAATCGAGATGCTAATAATATCAGTACCTTAACTCCTGATGAAAAAGGGGGTTTAGCTAAAAACTTTCTGGGTTATGATATTTCCCCGGATATGGTGCGTTTATCCTTGGTGAATTTGTATTTACATGGTTTCAATGATCCGCACATTATCGAATATGATACCCTGACATCGGAAGACCGTTGGAATGAATTTGCTGATGTAATTTTAGCTAATCCGCCCTTTATGTCTCCCAAGGGTGGAATTAAGCCGCATAAACGTTTTTCGATTAAGGCTAAACGCAGCGAAGTTTTATTTGTAGACTATATTGCTGAACATCTCACGCCGAAAGGTCGGGCTGGAATTATTGTCCCTGAAGGGATTATTTTCCAGAGTCAAACGGCTTATAAGGATTTGCGAAAAATACTGGTAGAAAATTCTTTAGTGGCTGTTGTTTCTCTACCCGCAGGCGTTTTTAATCCCTATTCTAATGTCAAAACTTCTATTTTAATTCTCGATAAGTCTCTGGCAAAACAAGCGGATACGGTGGCTTTTTTCAAGGTAGAAAATGATGGTTTTGGATTAGGCGCTCAACGTCGTGAAGTTACGGGGGAACAGCTTACTAAGGTAAAAATTGAGTTAGAGTTATATTTGCAAGCGGTTCGTAATCAAGAGTTAACGGATAATTTTGAGTTAACGCTTGGGTTAGTTGTGCCGAAGGAAAAGATTGCAGCCAATGGGGATTATAACTTTAGTGGGGAAAGGTATCGGGAAGCAACTAACAATACCTTACAAAAATATCCAATGGTCGAGTTGGGTAAAATTGCTCGACTGATCAATGGGCGTGCATACAAACAGGAAGAATTGCTTTCAGAAGGTTCGACTCCCGTACTTCGTGTTGGAAATTTTTTCTCTAATCGTAGCTGGTATTATTCCGATATGGAATTGGATGAAGATAAATACTGCAATGCTGGAGATCTCCTATATGCTTGGTCAGCTTCATTTGGCCCGCGCATCTGGGAAGGCCCACGCGCAATCTATCATTACCATATTTGGAAAGTCGAGCCAACTGAGGCAATTGATAAGATGTTTTTGTACCATCTGTTAGCAGCCGATTCAGAAAATATTAAATCTGAAGGAAATGGTATTGCAATGGTTCATGCAACAAAAGGAGGAATGGAACAGCGTAAGTTTCCTCTACCACCGATCGCAATACAAGAAGAAATAGTAACAGAAATAGAAAGCTACCAAAAAGTTATTAACGGAGCTAGGGCTGTTATTGACAACTACCGCCCCCATATTCCTATTAATTCTGATTGGGCGATCGTTTCCTTAGCAGATATTATCAAGCTTTCAAGTGGCGAATTTCTTTCTGCTGAAATGAGAAACAGTGGAATATTTCCCGTATATGGTGGTAACGGTATTAACGGTTATCATTCAGCGTATCTTTTTGAATCACCGACTGTAGTAATTGGTCGTGTGGGTGCTTATTGCGGTGCTGTACACTTGACTGAGCCAAAATCATGGGTAACGGATAACGCCCTATATGTAAAAGAGTTGCTTAAACCAACAGAACTAAAGTTTTTGGCCCTATCACTAATAGCTATTAACTTAAATAAATACGCGAAAGTAGGAGGCCAACCGTCAATTTCTCAATCTATTGTTCTTGAAAAAAGCATCCCACTACCACCCATCGAAATCCAAAAAGCAATAGTAGCAGAAATTGAATCCGAGCAGAGCTTAGTTAATGCTAACCGCGAATTAATTACCCGTTTTGAGAAAAAAATTCAAACTACTCTTAACCGTATTTGGGGAGAGGATTAATTACGAATTACGAATTACGAATTAAGGAATGTCGGGGAAAAATTTCTAAAGCTATTAATGAGGTGTGGTATAATGATGAAACCTGATAATTTAGTGCAAGAAAAGAGTTATGCCTTTGCAATTCGTATTGTCCGCCTGTACCAATATTTGACAGACAAAAAAAAGAATATGTACTGTCTAAAGCTTATAATGACAT